>Ga0302314_10000354_pt1 | contig 83726 bp, 78 predicted proteins | sample III_Palsa_N2_3_FD_200533 | JGI IMG/M metagenome (GOLD analysis project Ga0302314, IMG submission 200533) | Peat permafrost microbial communities from Stordalen Mire near Abisko, Sweden - III_Palsa_N2_3 | ecosystem: Environmental > Terrestrial > Soil > Palsa > Peat permafrost | place: Sweden...
GTGGAGCCGGAACCCGGGTGAGCCCGACGCCGATACGCGTCCCTTACGGGAGGCTGTCGAATTCGTGGGCCACGTGCTGCATCCAGCCGTCGATGAGGCTCGAACCAGGGGGATCGACAACCTCGTTGTTGACGACATTTCCACCGAATGCCGAGATGGCGAAACCGACGACGGCTCCCCCTACCGTTCCGACGATCGCCCCTTCCGGGCCTATAGCGGAACCGTCCTCGCCTCCGATCTCGGCACCTGGGATGGATCCGGCCAGCCGTTCCTGGAGCCACGTCATGACTGCCTTACCGGCGCTTGCGGACCCCAGGTTCACCGCGGTATCGGCTCCCCCCACCGCCACTGCCCTCGCATCCCGGTCGATGGGCAATATCCCATTGTTGCTCGGGGAGAAGTACTCGCTGAAGCCGCTGGCGGCGCCACCGACCACGGAGAGGCCGTTCATACCCCAATCCCAGGCCCCGAGATCGGGCCCGTCCACGATCTCCTCCATCTTGCCCACCGTGGCCTGCAGTCTGGCCAGGGCTCTGGCCTGGGCATCCTGGGTCCCGGCTGTCAGGCTTTTCGTGGCGTCCGTCCAGAACTGACTTTTCAGCGCATTGAGGGACGCCACCTGCTGATAGGTGGTGTAAACCGAGGTCAGCTGGCCAGGTGCATTCACCCCGTAGCTGAAGGCGGACGAGTTCAGGAAGACGCTCAGTGCCGAGCAGTCCGGCCCGGAGCATGTGACGTTGTAATCCGAGGTACCCGCCGCACACGGCCCCATGAATCCCGTGGGGCATCCGCCCGCACTGACCACGACAGCGGTTCCACTGCTGCTACCGCCGCCGCTACTGCCGGTGGTGGTGCCACCGCCGCCACCACCACCCCCACCGCCACCGCCACCGCCGCCACCCGGGTTGGCACCGGTGCAGGCCTGGATGGTTCCCACGCACCCGCCGACGGTGACATACATCGTGCCGGCGGGATCACTGCCGTTGACGGGGTTGTCCGCCGAGTAGCTGTAGCCGTTCATCTGACGGGAGTCGCCTGACTCCATCACCGGGTCGACGGACAGGAAGCGTCCGGTCACCGGGTCGTACTCACGCGCGCCCAGCAGGTCGAGACTGCTTGTCGGGTCCTGCGGCTTGCCCAGGTACCCGTGCTGGTCCGGCCAGCTCGCGGGCGCCGCCCCCCTGGCCTGCCCGTAGGGGTCCAGGTAGCGGTAGGTGTAGGCCATGGTGGCCGCGTTGACGTCGGTCTCGGCGGTCCCCTGGGTGTTGGCGAGCTCGTAGTTCACGGCTCCGGTCGAGGACAGCACGATCTGGACGCCGTCCGGGCTCGCGCTGTAGTAGCGCAGTCCGCTCAGGGCCTTCGTCGCGGTGGTGAGGGTGATCTGCTCGCCGAACGGCAGGTAGAGGATGTTCTGGCCGGCCGCCGGGTCGCGCTGCAGGAGCAGGTTGCCGTCGGCGTCGTAGGTGTAGGTGCTGGTGGTGCCGGTGGTCGCGTTCTGGACGCTCTCGGTGCGACCCTCGGCGTCGTACTGGAGCACCTGGCCGGCCGGGGCCGCGATGGTTCCGGTCGTCGTCACCGCGCGCTTGGTGGTGTTCCCCGACGGGTCATAGCCGTAGGTGCTGGTCGTCGAGCCGGTCGGCCCGGTGGTGGTCACGCTCTGGACGGCGTCCGGGGTGGCGGCGGTCGTGCTGGCGCCGGTGCTCTGGTTGTATCCGGGGTAGGTGAGTGTCTGCGTCACGTTGTTCGCGGTCGAGGACACGGACGTGTCGTGCTGGACCTCGGCCACCCGGTCGCCGAGAGCGTCGTAGGTGAACGACTCCCAGTAGGGGGCCGGGCCTCCGGTGACCTTGCCGGCGACCGGTGCCGTGTCGTTGCAGCCTCCGATGCCCTGCACCTGCGCCGTGGTCGAGCCGGTGGTCGAAGTCACCCCGCCGGTGTCGGTCCACGCCGCGGTCAGCCGGTTCTGCTGGTCGTAGGTGTAGCACTGGGTGTCGGCGGTCGTGACCCCGTACTGCGCGGTCGAGTCCGAGGTGATGGAACCCGACTGGTTGTAGGTGTAGTCGGTGGTCTGCAGGGGGCTGGTGAGGGGCTGCAGCTGGTCGCTGGTGCTCAGCAGCTGCCCGCTGGAGGGGTCGTAGACGTCGGACCGGTCCAACTGGTCGCCGTAGGTGCCGAAGTTGGTCCAGGTGACCTGGCCGGCCGGCGAGTACTGCACCGCGTTGAGGTACACGGAGGACCCGTCGAACGCCGACAGCAGCCCGGAGAGGGTGTAGCTGTAGTTCACCTGGTCCCGGGGCAGCCCGCCCTCGGCGTTGTAGTGCGTTCCGGCCAGTTCCGAGGTCTCGGAGGTGTACTGGCTCGTCGACGTATAGGTTCCCGCGAGCGCCCCCTCGGCCGACGGGATGGTGGCGCTGGTACCGGTGGACTGGTAGAGAGCCGTGTACCCGGTGGTCGCGACCGTGTAGGTCTGGGTGGTGTCCGCGGCCCCGTCGGTGTAGCGGATCTCCGCCGTCGGCTGACCCTTCGCCAGGGTGTCGTAGGTCCACGCGGCGAGTTCGGTGTCGGCCCCACCGGTGGTGTTGTACTCGGCAATCTTGCGGTTCAGCGCGTCGTAGGTGTAGGTGAGGACGTCCTTGCGGGCGTCCGTGGTCGAGGTGACGTTGCCGTCGGCGTCATAGGCGGTGGTCGACGTGCCGGCCCCTGGATCGACGCTCTGGATCTCCCGGCCGTGGAGGTCGTAGGCGTAGGACCACTGGTTCCCGGCGTTGTCGGTCATCGTCGCGACCTTGCCGGCGGGGGTGTAGGTGTAACCGGTGACGACGGCGTCGGCGGCATGGTCGGTCGGTGTGGCTGTGTTGTAGGTCCACGACGCCGTGGTGCGGCCCTGCGCGTCGGTGAACTTCGAGGTCGCCGTACCGCCCTGCGGGGGCGTCGTGTCTGTCTGGTCGGTCCCCGGGTACGAGGTGGTCGTGGACTTCTGGTTGACACCGTAGGCCACTGTCAGGGACTTGACGGTGCGGCCCATGCCGTCGAAGAAGGTCTCGGTCTCCTGGGGGATCACGCTGTCGTTGGCCGGGACGAACAACGTCGTCGTGGGGGCGGTCGTCCTGTCGTAGTAGGCACTCGTGGCCTTCACGGTCTGGCCGAGCGAGTTGTAGTGGGTGTCGGTGATCTGGCGTCCCGCCGAGGCGTCGGCGGTCGGGGCCTGCACCTGCATCTTCCGGAACTCCCCGTCGTAGACCACCACCCCGACGGCGTAGGAACCGTCGTCACGCAGTGTCGAGGTCGAGACCGTCGAAGGCGCGGACGTCCCGTTGACCGCGTAGGCGATGATCGTGTCCGCCGGTGCTCCCGCTGCTTGCGAGTGCAACGGGGACCACTCGGCGGTCAGCCGCCCGAGCCCGTCGTAGGTCTCGGTCGTCAGCTCGTTGTTCACATCGCTGGAGGCGATGGCGAGCCCGCGCGCAGGATCGAGGGTCTGCGACGAGACCCAGTTCATGGGGTCGGTCTGGGTGACCGTGTCGGGCGAGGCTCCGGGGGCGCTGTAGGCGGTCTTGGACACATTGCCCTTGGCGTCGGTGGCCTGTGTGAGGCGCCCGTAGACGTCGTACTGCTTGCTTCCCTCGGAGACGTACACCGGGTTCCCCGAGGCATTGTAGGAGTCCACGGCGGAGGTCGAGGTGGCGTCTCCGGCCCCGGTGAGCGTGCCGAGGGTCGAGGAGGAGTCGTAGTAGACCAGCGTGTCCGAGACGGTGCTCGCCGCCGTGGCCGTGGTGCCGCAGGGGCCCTGCACGGCCTTGACCTCGTCGGGGTACACGAGCATGTTCGGGTTCGCGCTGGTGCTCTGGGCGTAGGACGTGGTGGTGCACACCTCCGGGTCCTCGGCGGTGCCGTCGCCCTTCGCGTCCGAGCTCACCACCCGGCCGGAGGAGTCGTACGCGGTGTCGGTCCGCGTCATGCGCCAGGTGCCGTCGTGCAGCAGCGCGTAGTCGCGTGTCTCCGCGGTGGCCTCCATCCGGGCCAGCAGCGACGGCATCGACTCGGCCTGGGCTTCCGTCGCCGTGGTCGTATACGTCCACGGGCCGTTGACGGTCCTGCTTTCGACCGTGCCGCCGACACCCAGCAGGGTGTCGGTCTCCAGCGCCTGGCCGGCCAACCAGTCGGAGTCGACGACCGAGTCCCCGACGTTGTCGGGAACGGAGACCGAACGCTGCGACCCGTCGGCCAGGTAGTCGCCGTCCATGCCCTGCAGATAGGTCGTCACCGTCTGGGTCGGCACCGAGTCCGCCGAGGCCGCTCCGCTGGTCGTGGTCACCGTGCGGTAGCCCCGGAAGTCGTCCCAGGTCCGATCGGCCGGCAGGGTCAGCGGGGAGTCGTCGCGGTGCCAGGCGATCCCGGAGTAGGAGTACTGGGTGACCTGCGCCTCGGACCAGGCGGCCGGGGCAACCAGGTCGTTCACGGTCACCTCGGTGACCTGGGGCTTGTTGAACCAGTCGAGGACCAGGTTGTTCGGCCCGCTGGAGTTCGAACCGGAGTCCGTCCAGTAGACCGGGAAGCAGTTCATGGTGTTCTCGTCCGGGGAGGACGGCATGGTGCCATTGAGCCGTGAACACTGGTCCGTGGCATAGGAGATCACGATCTGCGATCCGGACTCCGTGGTGATGGAGTCCATGCGGGGCCGGTAGAGGGCGGGCGGGTCGGTGCCGTCCGGAAGGTCGCCGTCCACACGGTTCGGCATCTCGTCCGCGACGAAGGTCTCGAGGGGCGTGGAGACGGAGCTGCCGCCACCGAGGGTGTCCTCTCCCGTGCGCTGGATGGACGAGAGCCACATCACCGCGACCGTGCCATCGCCCGGATTCGTCTTGGAGACCGCAGAGCTCTGGGTGACGATGCCGGCCTGCGGCGCCGGGAACATCTGAGTCAGCGCGTAGGAGTCCACCGGCTTGTACGCCCCCGCGACCAGGACCTCGGTCGAGATCGAGGTGAGGCGCTTGGTGGTGAAGAACGACGGCGACTCGTTCGTCGAACACGTCGCTGTCTGCGTCGCGCAGATCAGGTCCTCGGGCACGTCCGGCCAGTCCAGGGCCGTGGCGGCGGACAGGTTCGAGTTCGAGCAGTTGGTGAACGTCGACGAGGTGAGGCAGCGCTCGGCGACGTTGAAGTCCACCACGTCACCGGGCTGGACGCCGTTGACGGCGTCCGACAGACGGTAGCCGTAGGAGATCGAGTCCAGATAACCGCCGCGCACGTACGAGGTGTTCGTACCCACGCCGTTGTTCTGACCGCCGCCCATGGCGTAGTAGTTGGTCTCCGCCGTCCAGTCGTAGGTCTGCAGGTTGCCGTGCGGGTCGACCACGTAGGCCAGGTTCCAGCGGTAGCCCATGGTGGTCGCCACCGAACCCTTGCCCTTCGCCGCCGAGTAGCACGTGGCGTTCGGCGGGCCGTCACCCGAGTTGGGGCAGTACACCGGCTCGGTCCAGGCACTGTCGGTCGACGTGCCGGTCGAGGTGGTCCCGGGCAGGTAGTCCATGCCGAAGTAGTACTGGGTGCCGTCCGGGGTGATCACCTCCCAGCCCTCGCCGTTGTAGGCGCCGTTGTTCAGGCCCGACAACTCCTTGACCACGGTGCCGTCGTCGCTCTGCGACTTCCAGACGCCGGACGAGTCCAGCACGAGGGTGGCCGAATGCGATCCGAGCGAGAGCTGCACCTGGTTGCCGCCCCAGCACTCGTCCCCGGAGCCGGTGATCCCGTCCTGCGAACACGGCTGGTAGGAGCGCTCGATGAAGCCGGGGCTGTAGTCCCAGCCGTCACCGATCCAGGACGCCTGCGCATTGGTGGCGGACGTCCTCGCGTCCACGCTGCCCGAGTCGTAGCCGAGCGTCACGTCCGGCGGAGTCCCCGTGGTGGCCGTGGGCAGCGTGATCGGGTACGAGTAGGTGAAGTCCCCCGAGTTGCCGCCGGCCGACCAGGTCCCGGCAGGGGACAGACTGGTCGCCGCATAGCTTCCCACCGAGCCCGAGGGCGATGAGGTCGCCGCCAGCACCAGCGGCGACGAAGCGGCGGCCACACCGGCCGAGCCGACGGAGACCTCGGCCGTGAGGGTCTGCTTGACGGAGTTCTGGGAGAAGGACACCGGGGTCTGCGCCCGGCACCTGGCCAGCTTCGGGGTCGTCAGGGAGCAGGCAGGGAGCTCCACCAGCTTGAGCCGGTCCTGCCAGCCGCCGCCGTAGGCGGCGGCGAACGCCGAATAGTCCAGGGTCACGGAGACCGGCGCAGAACCGGCGGCACCGTCCGCCCGCGACACGGTGAAGATCGCGCCGCTGACACCAGCGGCGGTCGCTGCCGCGTGCGGTGACATCGACACCGAGACCGACCTGACCGCCGGGACGCGCGCGGCCGCCGAACCGCCCTGGACCGAGGACGCGACGGTCACCGGAAGCGCTCCGGCCCGCACGACGTCATGGGCTGCCGGCGCCCCCAGGGCCACGGTCGTGCTGCCACTCGGCCACACCACCGCAGCGGGCTGGTAGGGCTTGGGGGCGTCCGCCCGCACCCGCTGCTGAGCCGCCGTCAGGTGCGGTTCGGCGGCCTTCCCGCCCGGCACCGAAGGCGTCTGCTGTGGCTTGGTGAGGCCCGGCCAGATCTTCGTCGGGTGGCTCGACACCGTCGGCACCGGTCGCACCCCGGCGTCCGCGACACCGGTCGACACCATCGCCGCTACGAGCGCGACCACAGCCACGACAGCCGTGCGGCGCGGTCTACGACCTCTCCAAGACGGTTTTCGACTCATCGCTGGATTTCCCCCATCGTCGAGATCGCGCGATCTGTGACGCGCTCGTAGCGGCTCCCCAGCAAAGCACGGGGTATCGATGCCGGCGCAGGGCTGAATCCCCCGGACAACCGGATCTGGAACGGGATTTAACCGGTACTGGAAGAAAGCGTCCTGTGCTGCCCCGGCCACTCTGTGCGCTCCTCCCGGACGTGTGACCATCGCCCCCGGGCGTGCTTCCACGCCCGCGATTCAGAACCGACCGCAGAAAGGATCGGGGGACGTCTCCATGTCCAGACCCAGCACGGCCGGACGCACCTTGAGTGCCCTGGCAGCCACGGCGCTCGTACTGTCCGGTGCCTCCGCCGCCCACGCCGACACCGCGCAGAGACCCTCGACCGCCGGGACGGTGAAGCCGGCCCCGGCCCGCACCGATCCACAGCTGCAGAGCGAGCTCACCGCGCGGGCCCGGGCCCGCGCCACCGGCAAGCCCGTTCAGGTCGCGTCCATGACCACCGCCTACTCGACGACGACGGCCAACCGCAACGGCTCCTTCACCACCGTGACCTCCACCAAGCCCGCTCGCGTGCGGACCGGGAACGGCGGCTGGACAACGCTCGACGCGACGCTGCGGAAAAACCCCGACGGCCGCATCGCGATGACCGCCGCGCAGAGCTCGCTGGAACTCTCCCCGGGCGGCGACGGACCGCTGGTCAGCGTCTCCGACGGTTCCGGTCACGCCATGGCCCTGACCCTGCCGTTCACGCTCCCGGCGCCGGTACTCAAGGGCGACACCGCCACCTACCGGAACGTCTCCCCCGGCCTGGACCTGGTCGTCACCGCTCAGACCGACGGCGGGTTCCGCGAGGTGTTCGTGGTGCACGACGCCGCCGCGGCCCGGAAGGCGGCCTCGCTGACCTTCGCCACCACCCTCAAGGGCCTGACGGTCAAGCAGGACGCGGCCGGGAACCTGAGCGCCGTGGACAGCCGTACCGGAGCGCTGTTCATGTCCGCTCCGGCTCCGGCGGTCTGGGACTCCTCGACCACCGGCCGCCCCGACGCCGACACCCCCGAGGCGGGCCCGCCCGCCGAAACCGCGGGCGCCGACGGCCCCGGCCCCCGCTCGAACACCGCGAAGCTGCCCGTCTCGGTGACCAGCGGCCGGATCACCCTGAACAGCGGATCGGCCCACCTGGGCGGCCCACGCATCTTCCCCGAGTTCATCGACCCGTCGTGGAGCCTGCCCACCACGCTCGGCACGATGATGAACTACAGCGAGGTGCAGGGGTATTCGGGCTGCCAGAGCTACAACAACTACGACAGCTCGGGCCTGGAGCCGGGCGTCGGCAACGTCACCACCAACTCCTCCTGCCCCGGCGCCTACCGCTCCTTCTACCAGGACAGCCTGGGCGGGCTCAGCTCGACCGACATCGTCACCAACTCGGTCATCAACATCTCCGAGGTGTACTCGTCGCTGGACTCCTGCGGCGTCGCGGAGCCGATCGCCGTGGACTGGACCGGCACCATCCCGAACCCGTCGGGCTGGAACAAGCAGCCCGGTGTCATCAGCAACGTGTCCAACAACACCGTCTACACCGACGGCGGCGGCAAGTGCGGGGCCTACGGCTACTCGTTCCCCGTGACCGGCGCCATTGCCCAGCTGGCGGCCGGGAACAACACCAACTGGACCTGGGGCCTGTTCGGAAACGAGTCGACCGAGAACACCCTGGTCCGGTTCAATGACAACCCGACCATCACCACCACCTTCGACATCCGCCCCGCTGTCCCCACCAACCCGGCCGCCAGCCCGGCACCGGTGACCGCGACCGGTACCGCCCAGCCGTGCAGCGGCACCTCCACCGCATACCTCACGACGTCCAACATCGGCGGCTCCGACGTCGCGACGCTCAGCGCGACTCTGACCAGCGCCGTGGCCTCCGCCCAGATGCAGGGCGACTTCACGTTGACCGATGTCACCAGCGGCTCGGTGTACCAGCTGACCTCCAACGGCTACGTCACCAGCGGAGCGAGCGTCAGTGTGCAGACCCCGGCCCTGGTGAACGGGAACAAGTACACCTGGTCGGTGGTGGCCAACGACGGATACTACTCATCGGCGGCGACCTCACCGGTGTGCGCCTTCACGGCGGACCAGAGCCCGCCGACGAATCCGGCCTTCACCTCCACCGACTTCCCGCCCTCGGGCAGCGGCACGACGACCACCAAGCGCTTCGGGCAGGCCGGCAACAACAGCGGGGTACTGACCCTGAGCAGCAGCGACTCCGGCCCGGGGCTCAACGGCTTCTACTACTCCATCGGCAGCCCCGTCCCCGCCAACGGCGGAACGTTCCTGGCCGCCGCGAACGGCTCGGCGAACCTGACCGTGACCCCCTCGAACTGGGGCACCACCACCGTCTACGCCCAGGCAGTGGACGTCGCGGGCGTCCGTTCGGCAGCGAACTCGTACTCCTTCTACCTGCCCTGGTCGCCCGGTGCCAAGGTCACCCCCGGTGACATCAACGGCGACGGCATCCCCGACCTGCTCACCACCAACAGCAGCGGGAACCTGCTGCTCTACGCGGGCGACAGCGATCCCGCCGCCGTCCCGGCCGTGCTCAGCACCCCGGTCGACAGCCCGGACGGGCAGTCCACGCCCTGGAACAAGTACCTGGTCACCCACCGTGGTTCGTTCAGCAACCAGTCGGTGGACGACGTGTGGGCCTACGACACCGTCAACAACAACCTGTACCTCTACCGGAACACCGGCAGCAGCGCCTTCCAGAACACCGCCAACGTGGTGAACGTGACCAAGGCCGGGGTCGACCTGGACAGCGGCGGCGCGGGCACCGGCTGCACGGTCACGTCGACGGCCGACTGCAGCGGCTACGACGACACCGACTGGAAGAACCTGACCCAGGTGGTGGCGGTCGGTGACTTCTACGCCGGTTCCAGCCTGGACACCTCGCCCGCCGGCAACGACATCGTGACGGTCGAGGGCGACGCCCTCTGGCTGTACCAGGGCAAGAACGGACCGGACTACCTGGCGTACCCGATCAAGATCGGCACAAGTGGCTGGTCCGGCGTCACCCTGATGGGCCCGGGGACCATCGGCGGACACCCGGCCCTCTGGGCCAGGAACAACTCCACCGGCGTCGTCACGCAGTACCTGATCGCCCTCGACTCCGCCGGATACCCGGAGAGCCTGGGCGCCGCGGGCAGCTCCGGCACGACCATCGGCACCGGATTCACCGCCGCCGCCTATCCCACCGTCATCAGCCCCGGCGACCTGCAGGGCAACGGCAATCCCGACCTGCTCGCCACCGACCCGAGCGGCAACCTCTGGTTCTTCGCCAGTTCCAGCGTCACTGGCGGCGGCGTGGCTCCGACCCACCAGTGGCTGCTGAACGAGGGAACCGGCTCGACCATCCACGACTCCGCCGGCAGCCTCAGCGGGACGGTCAGCTCGACCGGCGCCACCTGGGCCGGCGGCAACGGCCGGCCGGCCCTGAGCTTCGACGGCAACAGCGGATACGCCGAGACCAACGGGAACGCTGTCAACACCGGCGGCTCCTACACCGTGTCGGCCTGGGTCGACATGACCTCCATCCCCGCCGCAGGCTCCAACTACACCGCCGTCAGCGAGTTCGGCACGAACAACAGCCCCTTCTACCTCCAGTACAACGGCGGCAGCTGGGCCTTCGTGATCAGCAACAACGACACCACCAGCCCCACCCTCAACGGCCCCAACGGTCCCTACAACGTGGCCGCGAACACCTGGTACCACATCACCGGCGTCTACAACTCATCCACCCAGACCGCGCAGATCTATGTGAACGACTCACTGGTCGGGACCACCAGCGGACTGCCGAGTTGGAGCGCGGCCGGTGACCTCGACATCGGCCGCGACCTGTACACCGGACTCCAGGTCGACTACTTCCCCGGCCAGATCAGCGATGTCGAGACCTGGAACACCGCGCTGACCTCGGCCCAGGTCGGCGGCCTGGACTCGACCACCAGCGGCATCGCCGGCACCGGCACCCTGGTCGGCCCCCTCAACACCGTCTGAGGAACGACCCGTCGCCCGGAACACCGGCGCGGGAGTGCGGCCCGAACCCACGGGCCGCTCTCCCGCGCTTTGCTCGTCCATGGCGCTCGTCGGGGCCGCCGTACAGGTGAGCGGGGCGGGGGACGCCCCTCAACGTCCCCCGCCCGGTCTGGTCAGTCAGGCTGTCCCGGTGGTCGGATCAGCCCTGGCTGAAGTCGGTGAAGTCGGCCTCGCCGATGGTGCCGTCGCTGTGCGAGCTGGTGAAGAGGCCCACGTCCTGGGTGGCGGTCGCGCCGGGGGCGGTCGCCGTGCCGACGAGCGTCCAGGTGCTGTCGTCGGTGGAGTAGTAGCCGGTGTAGGTGTCACCGGAGCGGACCAGCTTGAGCCAGGTGGGGTAGGTCGGCGTGCCGCTGCCGCTGTTCGACGGAGCGCTGTTGCTGTCGAGCATGCCGCTGCCGGTGCTGTCCCACTGGACGACATAGCCTTCGCCCGGCGCCTCGGCGAGGATCACATAACCGGGCGAGACCCCCGGCTGGGTGATGTCGTCGCGGACCATGATCCCGGCCTTGGCCCAGTCGCTGGTGTAGTCCTGGTGGGTGAGCTCGACGACCGTGGTGGAACCGTCGTGCTCGGCGCCCTGCTGGTAGATGGCGCTGTACTGGTCGGTGCTCCCCCAGAGGTCGGCGCCCGCACCCTGGACGGCGAAGTTGCCGCCCTGCTGGCCGAACAGGGCCGTGTTGTCGGTGTAGGTCTTCCACGGGGCCTGGACCGGGGACGGGATGGTGACGCTGCTGGTGGCGGTGGTCTTCTCGGTCCCGCCGCTCCAGACCGCGGCCGAGGTGGCGTCCAGGTCGTAGCCCGCGATGGGCGAGGGCAGGCTGTCGGGGGCGGTGACGCTGAACGCCGCGATCGCCTCGTGGCCGGTCGGGGTCCGCCCGAACTGGGTCTTGGTCAGCGGCTTGACGCTCCATCCGGCGGGGACCTTGAGGCCCAGCCGCACGCTGCTGACGGCACGTCCGTTGTTGGTGAAGGTGGTGGTCACGGTCGTCGACTGGCCGGCCGTGGCCTGCTGCGGCGCGGTGCTGAGCAGGCTGACGCTGGGCGCGTACGCGCCGGGCCCGGTCGCAGCCGCGACCCTGTACATGACGGTGGCGTGCGGTGCCACGGCCGCGCTGATGACGCCGCTGCTCTCGGTGGTCGTCTTCGCCCACAGGTCGTGCAGGGTGTAGGCCTTGGCGCTGGGCAGGCCGACCGCCGCGGCCGTGGTGGAGATGGTGGCGGGTGTGTCGTTCTCGTTGAACAACGCCACCGAGACGCTGCCGTCGGCGAGCGGCTTGGCGAGCACGTCCAGGCCGCCGGCCGAGGAGATCTCGACGCCCTGCTTGCCGAGGCTGTCCTGGTCGACCGCGATCACGTCGCGGTTGCCGAGGATCGCCAGGGTGGCGGGGCTCGCAGTGGTCAGGTCCGTGCCGGAGATCAGCGGTGCCGCCATCTCGGCCCACAGCGAGAACTCGGACTGGTCCTCGGTCTGCGTCATCCCGTTGCCGACCTCGAGCATGTCGGGGTCGTTCCACGCGCCCGGGTGCGCGCCGGCCGCGAGGGTGACGTTCTGGTGGAAGTTGGAGAGCATCGACGCGTAGGAAGCGCTGATGTCGCCGGTGGTCCGCCACAGGTTGCCGACCGAGGCGCCCCAGCTCGCCACGTCCTCCTCGCCCCAGTCGCACAGGCTGAAGACCATCGGGCGGCCGGTGGCGGCGATGGCGTCGCGCATCGCGGTGTAGCGGGTCTCGGCGGGGATGCCCTGGTTGTTGCAGTTGTCGTACTTGATGTAGTCCACGCCCCAGGAGGCGAAGGTGGCCGCGTCCTGGGCCTCATGGCCGAGGCTGCCGGGGTAGCCCTGGCAGGTCGCGGTGCCGGCGGACTCATAGATCCCGAGCTTGAGGCCGAGGCTGTGCACATAGGCGGCGACACCGCTGATGCCGTCGGGGAACTTGACCGGGTCGGGCACGAGGTTGCCGTTGGCGTCCCGGTTGGGGGCCATCCAGCAGTCGTCGATGTTGACGTACTCGTACCCGGCGGCCTTGAGGCCGCTGCTCACGATCTTGTCGGCGGTCGCCTCGACCAGCTTCTCGCTGACATTGCAGCCGAAGGCGTTCCAGTCGTTCCACCCCATGGGTGGTGTGAGCGCGAGGCCGTTGTCGAGCGCGGCGGCAGGCGTCGCGGTGGCGATGGTGACGGTGGCGAGCGGTGCGACTGTCAGTGCGGCCGCGACGAGCGCGGCCCACGTTTTGCGCATGCCATCTCCTGGGATCGGATGGGTCCGGAGGGTGGGGCGGTGCGGGGGCAGTGCGGGGGTGCCTGGGTCGTGCCATGCGCATGGCGCGTTCAGGTAACCAAAACTACACAGTTAACGTCAATACCAAACACACAATTACTGACATGTGATGGTGCACTGTGATGTGGGACAGAACCACCCCGGTCGGCCCCATAGAGTTGCCGCGAGTCCGATCGTTCGCTGTGTCCTGGAGGAGTGCCACCGTGCTCGTGCTGTTGCCGCCGTCCGAGGGAAAGGCCGCTTCGGAGGCGGGGAGCGGAACGCCGCTGGCGCTCGACACCCTGTCGCTGCCCCGGCTGACGCCCGCGCGCGAGCTGGCCGTGGACACCCTGGTCTCCCTGAGCGAGGGCGACCCGGACCGGGCCGCGGAGGTGCTGGGCCTCAGCCCCGGCCTGCGCGGGGAACTGGCCCGCAACATCGCCCTGCGCACCGCCGGCGCACTGCCCGCCGGCGAGCTCTACACCGGTGTCCTGTACGACGCGCTCGGCCTGTCCACCCTGGAAGCGGGCGCGTTCGCGCGGGCGGAGGCGGCGCTGCTGGTCTTCTCGGGACTGTGGGGCGCCGTCCGCATCGGCGACCGGATCCCCCCGTACCGCTGCTCGGGCGGGGTGAAGCTGCCGCCGCTCGGCGCGCTGGGCGTGTACTGGCGCAAGCCCATGGCGGAGGCGATGCCGGAGATCGCCACCGGCCTGGTCCTGGACCTCCGCTCGACGGCCTACGCGGGGCTGTGGAAGCCCGTCGGCGACGTCGCGTCGAGGACGGCGACGGTGCGGGTGCTGCACGAGCGGGTCGTCGGCGGGGTCACCAAGCGGTCGGTGGTCAGCCACTTCAACAAGGCGACCAAGGGCCGACTGGTGCGGGACCTGCTGGAGTCCGGCAGCACGCCGGACTCCCCCACCGAACTGGTGGAGGCCCTGCGGGAGTTGAAGTACACGGTCGAGGCAGCGGCACCGGCGCCGGGCAAGCCGTGGGCGCTGGACGTGGTCGTCACCGAGCTGTAGTCGACAGTCGGCTACCGCAGGTGCGAGGTGTCGTTGAGCAGGCGCAGCGAGGCGTTGCCGTCCGCGTAGTACTGCACCGCGGAGAGCGAGGCGGCCGAGAGCTCCATCCGGAACAGCGACTCCGGGGGTGCCCCCAGGGCCAGCCGGACCAGGGTCTTGACCGGGGTGACGTGCGAGACCACCAGCACGGTCTTCCCCGCGTACCTGGCCAGCAGCTTGTCGCGGGCGACGGCGACCCGGCGGGCGACGGCGGCGAAGCTCTCCCCGTCGGGCGGCGCGGTCCTGGCCGAGGCCAGCCAGGCGTCGAGCGCCTCGGGGTAGCGCTCCTTCGCCTCGGCGAAGGTCAGGCCCTCGAACGCGCCGAAGTCGGTCTCGCGCAGGCCCTCGTCGATCCGCACCTGCAGGCCGAGCCGGTCGGCGACGGCCTGCGCGGTCTGGCGGCACCGGGTCAGCGGTGAACTCACGACGACCTGGACCGTCCCCCGCGCGGCGAGCGCGGCCGCGGTGCGGTCGGCCTGGACACGCCCGCGTTCGGACAGCTCCGGGTCGGTGCCGCCGCTGCCGGAGAAGCGCTTCTCGGGAGTGAGCGCGGTCTCGCCATGGCGCAGCAGGACCAGGGTGGTGGGCGTCCCGAGGTCCGGGGCCGAGCCCCAGCCGACGGGAGCGGGCGGGAGGGTCTGCGCGGCAGGCCCGGTCTCGGCCGCCGGGGCGGCAGCTGTCGCGGCCGCGGGCTTCGCGGGCAGCGGCTTGGGGGTCCACTGGCGCCCGGCCCTGCCCGCGTCCATCGCCTCGTTGGCCAGCCGGTCCGCGTGCTTGTTCTGGGCGCGCGGCATCCAGGTGTAGCCGACCTTGCCGCGCGGGAAGATCGCCTTCGCCTCGGCGGCCAGCGGCTGCATGTCGGGGTGCTTGATCTTCCAGCGGCCCGACATCTGCTCGACGACCAGCTTGGAGTCCATCCGCACGTCGACCGTGGCGGCCGGGTCGATGGCGTGCGCGGCGCGCAGACCCGCGATCAGGCCCCGGTACTCGGCGACGTTGTTGGTCGCGGTCCCGATGTACTCGGCGGCCTCGGCCAGCAGTTCGCCGGTGTCGCCGTCGCGCACGGTCGCGCCGTAGCCGGCGGGGCCCGGGTTGCCCCGGGAGCCGCCGTCGGCCTCGATGATGAACCTGCGGGTCGTCACGGTGTGCGGTCCTGGGTCCTAGAGGCCGGAGTCCGAGGTGCGGATCAGGATGCGGTCGCAGTTCTCGCAGCGGACGACGGTGTCGGGCGCCGCGGACTTGACCTCGCGCAGGTCGTGGGTGCTGAGCTCGACCCGGCAGCCCTCGCAGCGGCGCTGGTAGAGGCGGGCCGCACCGGTGCCGCCCTGCGTCTGGCGGAGCCGGGTGTAGAGCTTCATCAGGTCGGCCGGGATGACCACGGCGACGGTCTCGCGCTCGCGGGTGACCTTGGCGACCTCGGCGTCGATCTCGGCGGCGGCGGCGTCGCGGCGGGCCTCGGCCTCGCCGGTGCTGTGCTGGGCGTCGTCGCGGCGCGCGGTCATCTCGCTGACCCGGGCCTCGGCGGACTCCATCCGCTCCATGATCTCGAGGACGACGTCCTCCAGGTCGCCCTGGCGCTTGGCGAGCAGGCCGACCTCGTGCTGCAGGTTGGAGAGGTCCTTGGCGGAGTTGACCGCGCCCGAGTCCATCCGCTGCTGGTTGCGGGCGGCACGGGTGCGGACCTGCTCCACGTCCTGCTCGGCCTTGGCCAGCTCGCGCTTGGTGTCGCTGAGCTGGGTCTCGGCGGCGACGGTGAGCGAGCGCAGCTCGGTCAGGTCGGTGGTGCGCTGCGCGATCTCGGCATGCTCGGGCAGCGTGTCGCGGCGGTGGGAGAGCTGGTCGAGCCGGGAGTCGAGGGCCTGGAGGTCGAGCAGGCGGATCTGGTCGGCGGGCGCGGCGTTCAGGGGGTGCTCCTTGTTGGTACGTCAGCGTTCAGCGGAGAGGTGGTCATGGGTGCGTGCAGGGTCCAGGGGTCGGTGACCAGGTCGGACACGCGGGTCTCGAGGGTCCAGCCGTGCTTCTCGGCGGCGGCGTGCAGTTCGCGTTCCGCGGTGCGGAGCCAGGGCCACTCGGTGGCCCAGTGGGCGGCGTCCACGAGCGCGAGCGGGCCCGCCTCGCGGGCCTCGGACGCGGGGTGGTGCCGCAGGTCGGCGGTGACATAGGCGTCCACTCCCGCGGCCCTGACAGCGTCGAAGAGGGAGTCGCCCGAGCCACCGCAGACCGCGACCGTGCGGACCTCGCGGTCCGGGTCGCCCGCAGCCCTGACGCCCTGCGCGGTGGCCGGCAGACCGGCGGCGACGCGGGCGGCGACGGCGGACAGCGGCTCGGGCTCGGGCAGCTCGCCGACGCGGCCGAGGCCGCGCCGCCCCGTGGGGTCGGTGGCGTCGGCGACCAGCGGCCCGGTGACCCGCAGGCCGACGGCCCGCGCGAGCGCGTCGGAGACGCCTGGGTCCGCCGAGTCGGCGTTGGTGTGGGCGACCAGCAGAGCGATGTCGTTCTTGATCAGCGTGTGGACGACCCGGCCCTTGAAGCGGTCGGCGGCCACCGTCGTGGTGCCCCGCAGATAGAGCGGGTGGTGCGTGACCAGCAGGTCGGCACCCCAGGCGACGGCCTCGTCGACGACCGGCTGCACCGGGTCGACCGCGAACATCACCCGGCGTACCGCGGACTCCGGGTCGCCGCAGACCAGGCCGACGGCGTCCCAGGACTCCGCCCACACGGGCGGGTACAGCTCGTCGAACAGGCGGCTGACATCGGAGAGGTTCGGCACCCGTCGACTTTACCGAAGATTCCCGGCCCCCAGCGCCCAGCGGCCCCGCGGGCGACCCGCCGCCGGGGCCCCCACTGCCACCTCACCCGTACGAGTGAAGGGCCACCGATCCGTTCGGGTGACGAGGGGGACGTAAGTAGCGTCTGTTGTGCGGCAGGGGGCGTCGGTCCCACCGCCCGCCCGTACCCGCCATGTGCAGTACCCGGCGGGGACCGGCGCGGTCCCCGCCTCTTATACCCCTCCGGTGGTGAGCTCCTCATGACTGTGACACCCCTTCCGCTGACGGCCGAGCCCGTGCCCCCGCTGGCCCTGGTCGGTGCCGCGCTTCCGAACCGCGCGGCACCCGTGGTGCGCCGGGTCGGCTTCACGTTCTCGGCGGACGGCGCGTACGCGGCCTGCCTGGCCACGTCCGGGGACAGCGGCTGGTACCCGGAGAGCTGGCGGCTGGGCGGCGACACGGGCACCGCGGGCAGCGGCGAGGCCGTGCCGGTGCCGCTGGCGGGCGGTGTCGCGGCGGTGTCGGAGAGCCTGCGGTCGCAGCTGGTCTCGCTCACGGACGGACGGGTGCTGATCTGCCGCCACGAGGCCGGCGGGCAGGAGCTGGTCGTCCGGACCCCCGGGTCGGTGCGCGAGATGGGCGTCGGCACGCTGCGGCTGCCGGGGCTGCGCCTGATGGCGCTGCCCTCGGTGCTGCCCGGCGGGCCGGTGGCCGTCGCCCTGGGCACGGACACCAGGGCGGTGACCGGGGTGTGGCTGATCAGCGCGGACGGATCCGCGCCGCCGCAGCAGGTCGCCGAGTTCCCCGGCCTGGCCGGCGGCGGGGTGTGGCTGGACCGTGGCGGGCGGATGCTGGCCCTGGACCGGGTCTTCCACAGCGCGGGGTCCGGCGGTCCGGGCGGGGCGGGGCCGGAGGGTGTCGCGGTGGTCAAGACGGTCGTGCTCGACCTGGTGACCGGGGTACTGAGCCCGCTGCTCGAACTCGCCCCGACCAGCAACGACCGGCTGATCGCCGCCGACCGGGAGACCGGGCTGATCATCGTCCGCAGTGACGCGGCCGGGACCGACCGGGTCGGGTGGGGCGTGCTCGGCGGCGACCAGCCGCTGCGCTTCCCCGACTGCCTGCACCAGCCGCAGCGGTTCCTGCGTCCGGTCGCCATCGAGCCCGCGGCCGGACCGGGCACCGGTGCTGCGGAGCAGCGGGTCGCCCTGCAGGTGGACTGGGGCGCGACGTCCTCGCTGGCGGTGTGGCGGCCCGGGGAGGGGCGGCTGGAGCCGCTGTCCGTCCCGGCCGGCCGGTTCGGCGGCGTGGCCCACTGGTCGACGGCGGGGCTTCGCCTCCCCTACTCGGCCCCGGACCACCCGGCCGGGGTGGCGACCATCGACGTGGACCGCCTGCACGGCGAGCCGCCCGACGCCAGGACCGCCCCCACGATGCCGCTGCGGCTCGCCCCGCTGCAGGGCGGCGCGGCGGGCATGAACAGCCTGCTGCGGATAGTGCGCACCCCGTCGGAGGCGCCGGACCCCGGCCGGAGCGGATGGCGGCTGGACGGCAGCGCCGCGCCCAGCGAGGGCGGCCGCTGGCATCCCGCCCGCACCATCGAACTGTCCGGCGCAGCGGGGCGGTTGGAGGCCGTCGTCTACGGCGGGGACGCCTGGCTGACGGCACAGCACCTGGTCCTGGCGCTGCACGGCGGCCCGGCCGACGCCTGGCGGCTGGAGTTCGACCCGCCGCTGCAGCGGATGGCCGCCGAGGGCCTGGCCGTGGTCGCGCCCAACCAGCGCGGCAGCACCGGCTACGGCATCGAGCACGCGCAGGCCGTGCAGGACGCCTGGGGAGGCCCCGATCTGGACGACCTCCTGGCGCTGCTCTCGGCGATCAGCGGGCAGCGGGTCGCGCTGGGGCTGGAACCGGCTTCACTCTTCGGGGTGAGTTACGGGGCCTTCCTCGCGCTGCTCGCAGCCTGTGCCTCGCCCACCCTGGTCGCCCGCTGCGCGGTGGTCGCGCCGTTCCTCTCCGGTGCGCGGCTGCTCGCCGAGGGAACGCCCGCCGTCCAGGCGCTGACCGCGCGCATGGGTGGGGCCCTGGAGCTCGCCGACGGTCGCGGGCCGCGTGATGTGCTGCGCTCCTGCCACCGGCTGACGGCGCCGCTGCTGATGGTCCACGGCGACCTGGACGAGGTGGTGCCGGTGGGCCAGTCCCGCACGCTGCGTCAGGAGCTGCTGCGCATGGGGCGGGTCGAGGGCGAGGACTTCCGCTATGTGGAGGCGGTCGGCGCGGGCCACGAGGTGCTGGCCGAGGAGACCGGACCGGTGCTGCACGAACTGCTCGCGGGCTTCCTCCGTACCGGGCGCTCGACCTGACCGCCGGTCACCCGCCGACTCGCCCTACGGCCGTCCGTCGGGCTACCTGTTGGTATCGATCGTGCACACTTCGTTACCAATCCGGTGTCATCCAGGTATGGATCTTTGAATAGGGTGGCGCGGGGGCAGGCAGTTCGCACGGGGTGTTTCAGCCTGTCGCCACGCCAGTTGAAACGCATACACAGACGGAGAACGACTCTCATGTCAGATGCCCTCACAGACATCACTGAGAACCGCCGTGACACTGCACGGGGGAACCATGAATCGCACGCCGCCGTACTGGCGGGAAAGCACCGGGGGATGGTGGCCGATGACGATGTGGAAGGCCGCCGCGAACCGGCGGGGCACGGCCGCCACCGCCGGGCACTCGCCGACTGACGCCGACTGAACGGTGGACGGCGCGAAGGAATCCGAACCTGCCCGGCTGAGCCGGACAGGTTCGGATTTTCATTGTGCGGCCGCCTCAGCCGTCGTGCCGCAGGCCGAGTACGGCCGTGTTGGCGAAGCCGTCGCCCGGGGTGCGCTCCGCGTAGAAGGGGCTGAGCAGGTCGTCCAGTTCGGCCGGGGTGAAGAGGTCCTTCGCGGTGTCGAACTTGCCGATCACCGGCGGTCGGCCGAGAACCGCGACCATTCCGCCGTGCACCACGAACAGCTGCCCGTTGACGCGTTCCGCCGCCGGCGAGGCCAGGTAGCCGACCAGCGGGGACACATGCTCGGGGGCGAGCGGGTCCAGTCCCTCCTCCGGAGCGCCCATCGAGCCGACGAAGACGTCCTCGGTCATCCGGGTACGGGCCCGCGGGCAGATGACATTGCTGGTCACGCCGTACCGGGCGAGCGCCGAGGCGCAGCTGACCGTCAGTCCGACGATGCCGCCCTTCGCCGCCGCGTAGTTGGGCTGCCCGGCCGAACCGGCGACGAACGCCTCCGAGGAGGTGTTGACGATCCGCCCGTACACCGGCGCCCCCGCGGCCTTGGAGCGGTCGCGCCAGTGGGCGGCGGCGACGCGGGTGGTGGCGAAGTGGCCCCGCAGGTGGACCCGGATGACCGAGTCCCACTCCTCCTCGGTCATCGAGAAGACCATGCGGTCGCGCAGGATGCCCGCGTTGTTGACCAGGATGTCGAGCTGCCCATAGGTGTCGACGGCCAGCCCGAGCAGTTCGCGGGCCGCGTCCAGGTCGGCGACGTCCCCGTAGTGGGCGACGGCCCGGCCGCCCCCGGCCACGATCTCCGCGACCGTCTCGTCCGCCGGTGCGGAGGTCGCGGCACCGCTGCCGTCGCGACCCGGCGCGCCGAAGTCGTTGACGACGACGTTGGCGCCGAGCCGCGCCAGCTCCAGCGCCTCCGCGCGCCCGAGGCCGCGCCCGGCGCCGGTGACGACGGCGGTCCTGCCCTGCAGTGATGTACCCACAACGCTCCTGTCACATGTCGGAAAGCCAAGCCGCGCACCTGCCCAGGGGCGCGAGGAACTGCGCGAGAGCCGTCGACGGCCTGCACCTCACAGATCGATGACCGTCCGCAGCGCTTCGCCGGTCCGCATCTGCTCGATGGCCTCGTTGATGTTCTCCAGCCCGACGTGGTGGGTGATCATCCCGGCCAGGTCCAGCCGGCCGGCCCGCCACAGGTTGATCATGGTCTGGTAGGTGCTCAGCACATCCGAACCCCCGTACAGGGACGGCAGGATGCGCTTCTCGTTGAAGAACAGCTCGAACATGTTGAACTGCGCCATGTCGTCCATCGCCCCGGCGCCGACCACGACCAGCGCCCCGCCGCGCCGGGTGGCGTCGTATGCGCTGCGCACGGTCGCGGACTTGCCGACGACCTCGAAGGCGTAGTCGAAGCCCTCGCCGCCGGTGAGCCGCTGCACGGCCTCGGCCAGGCCTTCGGGGGCGACCGACTCGGTCGCACCGAAGCCCAGCGCCCACTCGCGGCGGGCGGCCACCGGGTCGACCGCCACGATCTGCGCCGCCCCCGCGACCCGCGCGCCCTGGATCGCGGCTATGCCGACCCCGCCGCAGCCGATCACCACGACCGAGGAGCCCGGTTCGACCTTGGCGGTGTTGATGGCCGCGCCCACGCCGGTGGTGACGCCGCAGCCGATCAGCGCACCGATCGCGAAGGGCACGTCGTCCGGGATCTTCACCGCGCAGCCCGCCGCAACCACGCTCTCCTCGGCGAAGGTGCCGGTGCCGGAGAAGCCGAAGATGTCGGTGCCGTCGTAGGAGTAGTTGGGGGTGCCCATGTTGGCGAACCCGGCGAGGCAGAGGTTGCCCTCGCCGCGCCTGCAGCTCGGACAGCGGCCGCAGGGCGGCATCCAGCAGACGACGACGTGGTCGCCGACGGCCAGCCCCTGCACGCCCTCGCCGACCTCGGTGATCTCGCCCGCGCCCTCGTGGCCGGGGACGAAGGGGGCGGGCTGCGGCAGCACGCCGCTCATCGCCGAGAGGTCCGAGTGGCACAGGCTCGCGGCGCGCATCCGCACCCTGACCCGCCCCGGGCCGGTGGCGGGGATCTCCACGCCGTCGTGGACCTCTAGCTTCTCCTGGCCCGTCTCGTGCAGTACTGCTGCGCGCATGGTCGGCTCCCTGTGCGGACGAAGGGGGTACGGGGTGGCGTTCTACTTCTGGTACGTCAGGACGGTGTCGGTGAGGACCCGTGTGTCGGCCCGCTCGACGGCGCTTGCCGTGACGAGCAGCCGGTCGGCCTCGTCCCAGATCCGCACGCGCAGGGTCTCGCCGGGGAAGAACACCCCCGCGAAGCGCGTGCTGTAGCTGAGGACGCGGCCGGCGTCGCCGCCGAGGACGGTGTCGACGACGGCCTTGAGGGTGATGCCGTAGGTGCAGAGCCCGTGCAGGATCGGCCGGTCGAACCCGGCGAGCTTGGCGAAGTCGGGGTCCGCGTGCAGCGGGTTCCAGTCGCCGGACAGCCGGTAGAGCAGTGCCTGGTCGTGCCGGACCGGGATCTCGCTCTGCCACTCCGGCGCCCGTTCGGGCACGGTGATCCGGGTGCTGCTGCCGCGCTCGCCGCCGAAGCCACCCTCGCCCCGGACGAAGATCTCGGTGTCGCAGGTCCACAGCGGGCCGTCCGTGTCGGCGGCCTCGCTGCGCATGACCAGGACCGCCGCCTTGCCCTCGCCCTTGTCGTGGATCGCGGCCAGCCTGCTGGTGAGGATGCCCTGCCCGGCCGAGGGGACGGGCCGGTGCAGCTCGATGCGCTGGCCGCCGTGCAGCACCTGGGCGAGGTTGATGTCGAGTCCGGGCTGGTTGAAGGCCCCCGCCTTGGCCAGGCCGCCGCCTGCGACGGTGACGAAGGCGGGGAGGACCTGGAGGTCCTTCTCGTAGGTGTAGCGCAGCTCGTCGGGGTCGGTGGCCGGGTGGTGCGCGCCCGCGCCGACGCCGAGGTGGTAGAGCAGGACGTCCTTCTGCTCCCAGGCGATCTCGGTGGTCCTGGGCGGTGCCGCGAGGGCGGCGGCTGCATCGATGGGCATCGCGGGATGTCTCCTTGCCGTGTGGCGGGCTGCGTTGGTGGACCCCGGCGCGGCCGTCCGCACCGTCGGACGCGCCGGGGCCGCTCTGCGCGGGCGTCGGCCAGTGCCACGGCCGCACCCGCGAGCCTCTTATTAGAACGCGTTCTATCTGTCTGACCGTCAGGTATAGCGCATACCGACGGTGTTGGCCATGCTCAGCGCGCCCGCAGCATGGTCACGACCGCCGCGCCGCCCAGGCCGATGTTGTGGGCCAGGCCCACCCTCGCCCCGGCGACCTGCCGCTCCCCCGCCTCGCCGCGCAGCTGCCACACCAGCTCCGCGCACTGCGCGAGGCCGGTGGCGCCCAGGGGGTGCCCCTTGGAGATCAGTCCGCCGGAGGGGTTCACCACCCAGCGTCCGCCGTAGGTGGTCGCGCCCTCGGCGACGAGCTTGCCGCTCTCGCCGTCCGCGCACATGCCCAACGCCTCATAGGTCAGCAGCTCGTTGACGGAGAAGCAGTCGTGCAGCTCGATGACGTCGACGTCCTCGATGCCCAGCCCCGACTGCTCGAACACGGCCCGCCCGGCGGCCCGGCTCATGGGCTTGCCGACGACGTCGATGCAGGAGCCGGAGGCGAAGCTCTCGCCCGTGTCGGTGGTCATCGCCTGGCCGACGACCTCCACCGCCCTGTCCCCCAGACCGTGCTGGTCGACGAAGCGCTCGCTCGCGACGACGACCGCCGCCGCACCGTCGGAGGTGGGCGAGCACTGGAGCTTGGTGAGCGGCGCGTGGATGGTCTTCGCCCCGAGGACGTCCGCCAGGCTGTACTCGTCGCGGAACTGGGCACGCGGATTGGCCACCGAGTGGCGGTGGTTCTTCACTCCGACCTGGGCCAGCTGCTCGGCGGTCGTCCCGTAGCGCTCCATGTGCTCGCGGGCCGCGTTGCCGAAGATCTGCGCGGTGGGCGGCGACATCTCGAAGCCGTGGGTGGCCGCCATCACCCCGTAGTGCCGGGCCACCGGGCTGGAGGCGAAGTCGCCCGCCCCCTTGTCCCCGCCGAGCGCGCCCCGGCTCATCTTCTCGAAGCCCAGCGCCAGTACGCAGTCGTTGAGTCCGCCCGCGACGAACTGGCGGGCCATCATCAGCGCGGACGATCCGGTGGCGCAGTTGTTGTTGACGTTGTAGACCGGTATCCCGGTCAACCCCAGCCCGTAGACCGCCCGCTGGCCCGCCGTGGACTGCTGGTAGCAGTAGCCGACCGCCGCCTGCTCGACCAGGTCGTAGCCGATCCCGGCGTCGGCGAGCGCGAACGTTCCCGCCTCCTTCGCCATGTCCCAGTACTGCCAGTCGCGCGTCTCCGGTTTCTCGAAGTTCGTCATGCCGACGCCGACCAGGTAGACCTTCTGCGGCATTGCTCTCAACTCTCCCTCGTAGCAGTCATAGCGGTCATAGAGGTCATGGCGGTCACGGCTGGTCCCTGGGCAGGCCGAGGATGCGCTCGGCCACCACGTTGAGCTGCACCTGCGTGGTCCCGCCGGCGATGGTCAGGCAGCGCGACATCAGGAAGGCATGCCCGGCCTCGCGCCCCGGCCCCTCGTAGACGGCGCCGTCCGGACCGCACAGCTCCAGCGCGAACTCGGCGACCCGCTGCGCGTGCGGGGCGGACACCAGTTTGCGGATGCTGCCGCCGGCGCCCGGGTCGAGGCCGTCCAGGCTGCTGAGCGCGGTGCGCAGGTCGATGACCGCGAGCACGTACTCGTCGGCCACCAGTCGGCCGAGGGCGGCCCGGTCCGCGCCGGGGACGGCGAGCAGCCGGGCGAGTGCGCCACCGGTCGGGCTGGCGTCGGCCATGTGGACGCGCTCGTTGCCGAGCGTGTGCCTGGCCACCCGCCAGCCGCCGTCCACCTCGCCGACGACGGACTCGGCCGGCAGCTCCACGCCGTCCAGGAAGACCTCGTTGAAGACCGCGTCGCCGGTGAGCTCGCGCAGCGGGCGGATGTCGATGCCCGGGGTGTTCCGCATGTCGACCAGGAAGTAGGTCAGGCCCTTGTGCTTGGGCTTGTCCGGTGAGGTGCGCGCCAGCAGGATGCCGAAGTCGGCCGTGCGGGCACTGGACGTCCAGACCTTCTGCCCGTCCACGCGCCAGCGGCCGTCCGGGAGCTGCCGGGCGCGGGTGCGCAGCGAGGCTAGGTCGGAGCCGGCCTCGGGCTCGGAGAACAGTTGACACCAGGTCAGTTCGCCGCGCAGGGTGGGCAGCAGGTAGCGCTCGCGCTGCTCGGGGGTGCCGTGGGCCACCAGCGAGGGGACCACCCAGGTGCCGATGGTGAGGTCCGGCAGCCGGACCTCAGCACGGCGCAGTTCCTCGTCCACCACCAACTGCTGCAGCGGGCCCGCGCCGAGGCCGTAGGGGGCGGGGAGGTGCGGTGCGGCCCAGCCGTCGGGCGCGAGCCTGCGCCGCTGCTCGGCGGGTTCGAGACCGCGTACCGACTCGGCCGCCGCCTGCGCGGCGGCGCGGAAGTCGGCCGCCTCGGGCGGGAGTTCCAGCGCGGGGCGGTCGAGCCCGGAGGCTGCCGCCGCCCGGGCTGCGGACTGCAGCAACTCCCGCTCCCCACCGAGGAGTTGCCGCAGCACCACAGCGCGGCGCAGTCGCAGGTGTGCGCCGTGCTCCCAGGTGAAGCCGATGCCGCCGAGGATCTGGATGCAGTCCTTGGCGTTCTCGAAGGCCGCCTCCAGTGCCAGTGCGGCGGCGACCGCGGCGCTGAGCGGCGTGAGGTCGCGGGCCGCCTGCCAGGTGGCGGCGGCGGCCTTCTCGGTCCGCACCAGCAGCTGAGCGCACAGGTGCTTGACCGCCTGGAACCGGCCGATGGGCTGCCCGAACTGCTCGCGCACCTTGGCGTGCTCGACGGCGGTGTCCAGGGCCCATGCGGCGATCCCGCAGGCCTCGGCAGCGAAGAGCAGCCGCGTGGTGTCGCGTACGGCTGCGGGATCCAGCGGCAGCCGCCGCCCTGCGGGAAGGAGGATGTCCGCCTCGACCCCGGCCAGCCCCCTGGCCAGGTCGAGCGACGCAAGCGGGTCGACCCGGACCTCGCCCGCGTCGGCGGCGAACCAGGCGGTGTCCCCGTCCACCCGGGCCGCGAGCAGCATCAGGTCGGCCTCGTCGCCACCGAGCACCGGCCGCACCGCCCCGCGCAGCCGCCAGGCCCCGCCGCTCGCCGTGGCCACCAGCCCGCCCGGCTGCAGCGCGACCGCCGCGGTGCGGCTGCCGTCCGCGAGCGGGGCGAGCAGCTCGCCGTCCGCGGGCGGCAGCGCCGAGACCAGCAGCGCGGAGGCCAGCACCGTGGGCAGGTACGCGCCGGGCAGTACGGAGCGTCCGGTCTGCTCCAGGACGACGGCCAGGTCCGGCAGTCCCCCGCCGCCGCCTCCGCAGGACTCGGGCAGGTGCACCCCCAGCAGCCCCTGCCCGACCAGGCCCTTCCACCGGCCGGCCCGGTCCTCCGCTGACACCGGGACCTCGCGCTCCAGCCAGCCGCGTACGGCGTTCCGAAGCTCGCGGTGGTCCTCAGTGATGCCGATGGCCATCCAGGCCCCCTTCCGGTGCTGACACACCGTCAGATTAGAACCTGTTCCATTATTTTGGTAGGCCTCGCCGCGGAATCCGTTCCGGACGGCGAACCTCCGGAACGGTAAACTGGAAACGCTTTCGCATACGGCCAGCTCATACGGCATGATCCGCACTCATGACCACGACCATCACCGCCGAGACCGCCGACGTCGCACCCGGTCCTCCCTGCGCCGCCTGCGGCTCCGCGCTGACCGGCGACGAGCGCTTCGTCGTGTGGTGCCGGTCCTGCGGCTGGAACGCGCACCCCAACGCCACCACCGCCAAGGGCCGGGGCGACCGCTTCCAGCGCAAGCTCAACCGCGCGGCCGAGGAACGGCTCTACCAGCACGTCACCCAGCACGGGACCGCCCGCCCCTCCCTCGACGCGGCGAGGATCGCGGCCTACGCGCTGTCCGCAGTCGTCCACCTGGTGACCGTGGCCCTGATCTGCGGCGGTGTGGCCATGGTGCTGGTCCCGCACATCCTGGTCCGGCTGCTCGGGGTGTTCCTGCTGCTGCTCGCCTGGACCATGCGCCCGCGACTGGGACCGAGCCGCAAGACCCTGCGCCGGCGGCGCGTCCTGGCCCCCGACGCCGCGCCCGCCCTCCACGCCCTCTGCGCCCGCATCGCCGCCGAGCTGGGCACCGCACCGCCCCACGAGATCGTGGTGCACTCCGGCTACAACGCGTCCTACTCCCGGATCGGCCTGCGCCGCCGGGTGGTGCTGACCCTGGGGCTGTCGCTCTGGGAGACCGTCACCCCCGCCGAGCAGCTCGCGATACTCGGGCACGAACTCGGCCACGGAGCCAACGGCGACTCCCGCCGGGGGCTGTGGATCAGCGTCGCCCTGGACAGCCTGGAGGAGTGGTACCACATGTTCCGGCCCGGGGTGGCCATGCAGCGGCGCCACGAGATGACCCGACGCACCGGCAGAGGGGTGCGGTCGAGTACAGGTGGGCTGGCCTGGCTGGGCGAGATGTTCGCCGTCGCGGTGATGGCGGTCCTCGCCGAGACCACCCTGCTGCTCTACCGCCTGCTGTCACGGCTCACCACCCTCTCCGGTCGGCGCGCGGAGTACCGGGCCGACGAACTGGCCGCCCGGATCGCCGGTCCCGAGGCCACCGCCGGGCTGATGCAGGCACTCCCCCTCGGCAGCTCCGCCAGGTTCGTCCGACAGCAGCGAGCGCTGAGCAACCGCGCCGCCCCCCGCAACCAGCGCGGCCAACTGCTGGACCGGACCCGGCAGACAGACTTCTGGACCGACCTGCGCGAGTACGTCGGCTCCATCCCGGAGAGCGAGCGGGCCCGCCGCATCCTGGTGTCGCAGCTCGACGACTCGGCCGTGGACGCCACCCACCCGCCCACGCACCTGCGGCTCTCCCATGTCCGGCAGCTGCCCCCGGCCGAACCCCTGATCGTCCTCAGCGCCGACGAGTGGGCCGCCATCGACGCCGAGCTGGCCCCCGCACGCGCGGCCATCGCTCGGGACCTGACCTGATTCGTACTGTCCAGTAAGGTCCAGTAGGTTCCGGCGGCGAGCAGATGGAGACAGAGCGGATGACGGACACAGCGCAGGCGGCGGCAGCGGACCGGGCCACGGCCCCGGAGGCGAAGGTCCTGGCGGCGTTCGAGGCGGCGACCGGCTTCATGCCCGTGGACGAGGGCCTCGCCCTGTACTCGGTGGCCGTCGAGGCCGCCGCGCGCACGGGACTGCCACTGCTGGAGGTCGGCACCTACTGCGGACGGTCCACCATCCTGCTCGCCGACGCCGCGCGCCGGGCCGGGACGGTCGCCCTGACCGTGGACCACCACCGGGGCTCGGAGGAGCAGCAGCCCGGCTGGGAGTACCACGACCCGGACCTGGTGGACACCGAGGTCGGGCTCATGGACACCCTCCCCCTGTTCCGGCGGACCCTGCACGCGGCCGGTCTCGAGGACCACGTCATCGCCCTGGTCGGACGGTCACCGCAGGTCGCGGCCGTGTGGGGGGCACCGCTCGGGCTGGTGTTCATCGACGGCGGGCACACCGACGAGCACGCCACCGCCGACTACGAGGGCTGGGCGCCGCACCTCGCTCCCGAGGGCGTCCTGGTCGTCCACGACGTCTTCCCCGACCCGGCCGACGGCGGCCAGGCCCCCTACCGGGTCTACCTGCGGGCGCTGGCGGAGGGCTTCACCGAGGTGTCGGTGCTGGGCTCGCTGCGGGTGCTGCGCCGCAGCGGGAGCCTGCCCGGCTGAGCACGACGGGTTCCCTCCGCTTCTCCCCCTGCTTCTCCCTCCGCGCCGGTGCGCCGTTCGGTACCGTGGCGGGAACAGCCTGGTGATGCGCGGGGGGAGGTCCAGTCGTGTCGGACGGGGACGAGAGCACTCCAGCGGTGTGGGACCCGACCGCGCGGGACGGGGCGGGCGGCTGGGTGCGCCGCCCGCCCCGCGAAACGGCGCAGCGCGCGGCGGAGGACGAGCAGCCCACGGCCGTGCTGCGCCCGGCGACGCCTCCGTACCCGCCGTACCCGCCGACCTCGGTCGGGCTCCCCCGGCAGGCCACGCCGCGCGAACCACCGGCCGTGCCTCCGTCGGCCCCGCCTCCACCGGACGTCGACCCCGGGTCTCCCGCGCCGAGGCGGCGACCGGCCATGCCGCTGCTGATCCTGATCATGACGGTGTCCGGGGCGCTCCTGGCCGCCCTCGTCGTCTGGGGCCTCTCGGCGGGCCGCTCACCGCAGAGCGCGAGCGGCCACCCGACGCCGCCCCGGGCCGCCGCGCCCACCACCGTCACCGTGTCCTCCTCCGCATCCGCATCCGCATCCGCGAGCGGCAACGGCCAGACGGAGGCCGCCGCGGTGGACCGGCTGCTCGGCCAGAGCGCCGACTCCCGGCAGCAGGTGGTGGACGCCGTGGACGCCGTGCAGCAGTGCAGCAGCCCGAGCGCGGTGACCGCCGCGCAGGCCGCGCTCACCCAGGCCGCCGGTAACCGTCGGTCGATGGTGTCCCAGCTGACCGCGCTCGACATCTCGCAGGTCCAGGGCGGTGCCGCCGCCGTGCAGGTGCTGGCGAAGGCCTGGACCGAGTCGGCCGCGGCCGACAACGCCTATGCCGACTGGGCCGGGGCCATGGCCCTGCCGAGCGGCGGCTGCACTCCCGGCAACGCGCCGCTGACCTCGGCGTTCAACACCGGGCAGGCCCAGAGCGGCCTGGCCAGTGCCGACAAGAGCAGCTTCGTCGACCTGTGGACGCCGATCGCCATGCAGTACGGGCTGCCGACCAGGACCGCCGACGCCATCTGAGCGAGCGTCGGCCCAGGCCCAGCGGCCACCCCGCGCAATGGAACTGATGCCCCCATTGATACGACGCAGACGCCCCGGACGCCCCATCTTCCCCGTTCAACCCGTACGCTATGGGCGGTCTTAGCATCATCATCACTCACGAGAGGGCTGGCCTCGGTGAACCTCCGAACCGCTACCAGGGGGGACGCCGCGCTCGCGTTTGCGGCTCTCCTCCTGCTGATCTCCTCCTTCCTGCCGTTCTACACCGTGAACGGCGTCCTCTGCGTGCAGGGTGTCACCTGCTCCTCCAGCGCCTGGACCGCCGCCTTCTTCCCGCTGCTGCCCTCGGTGTTCTTCGCCGGGATCATCGGCTCGGTGCTGGTGGTGCTGTCCCGGCTCGTGTCGCCGGAGCCCAAGGTCCTGGGAATCACCATCGGCCACTGGGGAACCGTCCTGACGGTGTCCGCGCTCTGGGCCGCGCTGTGGGCGATGTTCGGCGGCGGCGCCGGGGTCAGCCACGGGGCAGGCGCGTATCTCGGTCTGCTGGGCATCCTGCTGGCGGTCGGCGCCGAGGTGGCCACGCCGATGGTCCCGGCGCTGTCGGCACCGCTGCTGTCGAACCCCGAGGGCGAACGGCTGAGCGGCTACCCGCACGGGCAGACCGGGCAGTACCACTACGGCAGCCAGCCGGTGCAGCAGGCCCAGCCCGGACAGCCCTTCACCGGTCCGCAGCAGGCGGCGCCCGGCGGTTACGGCTACCCGCAGCAGGCCCCCCAGGGCCCGGCCCCGGCCGCGACGCCCACGCCCGCGCCCGCCCCGGCCCCCGCCCCGCAGGACACTCCGCCCAACCGCGACCAGGCCACGGCGCTGCTGAAGCCGGTGAGCCCCGAGCCCCGGCGCGACCCCGCCACCGCGGTGCTGAAGCCCGTCCCGGCCGACCCCCAGCCGGAGGCCGAGCCGCAGCCCGAGGCAGCCGCCGCTCCGGCCGCCCCCGCTGCCCCGGCCGCGCAGGAGGCCGCACCCGCCCCGCGGGAGGCCGCGCCGGCCTTCGCACCGTTCTGGTTCGCCGTCCCGGCCCTCCGCACCCTGGCACCCGAGGAGGACGCAGCCGGCGCCCCCGTCGGCGAGCTGGTCCCCGGCACCTGGTACCTGGCCATCGCCCAGCGCGGCGACGCACTGCTGACCCAGACCCAGGAGGGCAAGCGCGGCCTGCTCACCGACACCTCCGGCATCCAGCGGGGATAGATCACCCAGAACCACTGCACGAGCTGCGGGCCGGGAGCGTGAAAATCCGCTCCCGGCCCGCACGCGTTGTGGCCGCTCGGTCAACGGCCTACGATCGCCCCATCAATCTGACGCACCATCAGATCTAAGGGGTCACCGCCATGCGCCTCGGACTCGCACTCGGCTACTGGGGCGCAGCGCCCACTCCCGGCTTCGTGGAGCTCGCCCAGGAGGCCGAACGACTCGGCTACGACTCGGTGTGGACCGCCGAGGCCTGGGGGTCCGATGTGTTCACCCCGCTCACCTGGATCGCCGCCCACACCACCCGGATCAGGCTCGGCACGGCCGTGGCGCAGATGGCGGCGCGCACCCCCACCGCGACCGCGATGCACGCGATGACCCTGGACCACCTCTCCGGGGGCAGGTTCATGCTGGGGCTCGGCCTGTCCGGACCCCAGGTCGTCGAGGGCTGGTACGGCAGGCCGTTCCCCCGCTCGCCGCTCACCTCCGTCCGCGAGTACGTCGACGTCATCCGCCAAGTGCTGCGGCGGGAGAAGCCGGTGACCCTGGACGGCGCCTACCACCCCCTGCCCTACGGCGGCGCCGACGGCACCGGCCTCGGCAAACCGCTGAAGCCGATCCTGCACCCGCTGCGCGCGGACATACCGATCCTGCTCGGGGCCGAGGGCCCCAGGAACATCGCCCAGACAGCACGCATCGCCGACGGCTGGCTGCCGCTGTACTTCTCGCCCGAGCGCCAGGACGTGCACGCCGAGGCGCTGGCCGCCGCCCGGCCCGGCTTCATGGTCGCCCCGCTCGTCCACGCCCGGATCTGCGACGACGTCGCGGCCGGACTCGCCCCGATCCAGGCCATGCTGGGCTTCTACATCGGCGGGATGGGCGCCCGCGGGCGCAACTTCCACGCCGATCTGATGGCCCGCATGGGCTACGAGGAGGAGGCCCGGCGCATCCAGGACCTCTTCCTCGACGGCAGGCAGGCGGAGGCGGTCGCCGCCGTCCCGGCCGCCTTCGCCGACGAGATCTCCCTCGTCGGACCGCGCGAACGCGTCGCCGAACGGCTGGACGCGTGGCGGGCCAGCCAGGTCACCGACCTGCTGGTCACCGCCCGCGACCCGGAGACCCTGCGGACCCTTGCCGAACTGGTGCTGTGACCGCCCGTCAGCCGAAGGTCAGCCCTTCGAGCCAGAGCTCCACCACGGCCTTGTCGCCCAGCACCTGGATGCTGTTGCGGCCGTCCGGCAGCCTGTTGAGCAGCAGCTGCATCACCTCCGCGGCCGGACCCCGCACCGCCGCATCGCTCTTGCGGTGGCCCTCCTCGTAGGAGAACCCCTCCGGAGTGCGCCGCAGCAGCCATTCGCCGTGGACGTCGGTGCAGTGCAGGTGCAGCGTGCCGCCCTCGCCGCGCAGCAGATCCCGTTTCGAATAGACCCGTGAGGCCGGGGCCATGGCGTTGTGCAGCAGCTCGTCGATGCCGTCGGCCGCCAACCCGGGCTCGACCGGACTGACCGGGCCCACCGCCGACTCCGCGTCGATCCGGTGCACCAGCGTCTCATGGGCCATCCGGCGGCCCCAGAACCCGGTGCGCTGCTCCAGGGCCCAGCCCCACACCGGCTCCTCCGGACCGCTCTCCCGCAGCAGGGCCGCGGCCTGCGACGCGCCGCGCAGCAGCCACTCGGCCTGCCCGGCCGGGTCCTCCGGCATGTCGGCGTCGGGCAGGCCCGTGAAGCCGATGCGCTCCCGCGCCCGGGTGCGGATGACCTGGGCCACCCAGCGGTGCACCATGCCCTGGTGCCGGCACAGGTCCGCCAGCGTCCACTCCGGGCAGTTCTCCACCTCCGCAGCGGGGTCGCCCCCGGCCACCGCCGCCGCGAACAGCCCGGTCTCCGACTCCAGCACCGTCACATAGCGCTCATGCTCAAACCAGTCCACGACCGTCACCCCTGTTTCGCCGGTGGTCCCTCGATCCCGGTTCGGACCGTAGCACCGGACACCGACAACGCGGTTTCAATTTCGCCGACGGGGCAGGTGACAGGACATGAGTGCAATCCTGCGCCTGATAGGGCTCGCCCTGTACATAGGGGCACTGATCCTCGTCGTCTGGCTCGTGCTGTACGTCTTCAACGTCAGCACCGGCAACTCCGCCGTCGCCTGGTTCCATCACGCGGCGAACTGGCTCGCCACCTGGTCCCGCCACCTCTTCGACTCCGTCCACAACAACAAGGTGCACGCCCTGCTGGAGTTCGGTGTCCCGGCCGTCGTCTACGCCGCCGTCGGCAGCGTCCTCGGCCGCGTCGGCAGCAGCCGCCGCTAGACCCGGTCCGGCAGGTCCTGGGCGCTGCCGCAGCAGTCGTCGGCCAGACCCGACGGCAGTCCCGCGCCGCCGAACACCGTGGTGGTGGCCTCGTCCCCGCCCAGCGCCGCCACCGCGAGCAGCAGCGCGCCCGCGGTCCAGGTGGTGCGCTCCTCGGGCCAGATCGCGTCGTCCTCGAACACATAGCCCGTCCAGTAGCCGCCGTCCTCGTGGCGGAGGTGCTGGATGGAGCGCAGGATCTCGACGGCGCGGTCGGACTCTCCCACCGCCCAGAGCGCCAGCGCCAGTTCGGCGCTCTCGCCGCCGGTCACCCAGGGCCGGTCGGAGACGCAGCGGACGCCCAGGCCGGGGACGACGAAGCGGTCCCAGTCCCGGTCGATCCGCTCCTTGGCGGCGGCGCCGCGCAGCGCCGTGCCCAGGACCGGGTAGTACCAGTCCATCGAGTAGCGGTCCTTGTCGAGGAACCGCTCGGGGTGGCGGGCGACCGCGTGGCCGAGCCGACCGGCCGCCAACTCCCAGTCCGGCTGCGGCTCCTCGAGGTAGTCGGCGATGGCCAGGGCGCAGCGCAGCGCATGGTGGACGCTGGAGCTGCCGGTGAGCAGCGCCTCGTCCGGAGCGGTGCCGTCCTCCTCGCGCCGCCAGGCGATGGTGCCGTCGGCGCGCTGCAGGTCCACGACGAAGTCGAGGGCGCGCACGACCGTCGGCCACAGCTGCTCGAGGAAGGCGTCGTCGCCGGTGGCGAGGTGGTGGTGCCAGGCCCCGACGGCTATGTAGGCGCAGAAGTTGGACTCGCGGTTGCGGTCCGTCACCACGCCGTCGGTGTAGGCGGAGTACCAGGAGCCGTCCGGGTTCTGGTTCCGGGCCAGCCACAGGTAGGCGGCCTTGGCTGCGGCGTGCTCCCCGGCCACGTCGAGGGCCATGGCCGCCTCGGTGTGGTCCCAGGGGTCGAGGTGGCCGCCGGTGAACCAGGGGATGCCGCCGTCCGCGTGCTGGTCGGCGAGGATGCTGCGGACCGTGGCCGCGGCCCGCTCGGCGTCCAGCACGCCGGGCAGCAGCAGCACCTCGGGGACGGCGAGCGGGCCGGTCCCGGCCGTCACCCGCGCCCCTGCGGCTTGGTCGCGTAGGCCACGAAGCTCTTGCCGATGAGCGGGTTCAGCGCGGCCTCGGCGGCGCGGGTGATGCTGCTGATCACCGGGGTGCCGACGATGTCCCAGACCAGCAGCTGGTGGTAGGCCTTGACCGGGAGGGCCTGGTCGTTGTCCACGCCCATGGCGCACTTGATCCACCAGTACGGGGAGTGCAGCGCGTGCGCGTGGTGCTGCCCGTAGGGGGTGAGTCCGGCGCCGCGCATCTTCTCGACCAGTTCGTCACCCCGGTAGATGCGGATGTGGCCGCCCTCGACCTCGTGGTAGGCGTCCGAGAGCGCCCAGCAGATCTTCTCCGGCAGCCAGCGCGGCACGGTGATCGCGATCGACCCGCCGGGCTTGAGCACCCTGACCATCTCCGCCAGCACGCCCTTGTCGTCGGGGATGTGCTCCATCACCTCGGAGATGATGACCTTGTCGAAGCTGTCGTCGGGGAAGGGCAGCGCCAGCGCGTCGCCCTCCATGGCGACGGCGGAGGCGCCCGCCGGAACCTCGCCCTCCTGCTCCATGGCCGCGAACCAGCGCTTGACCTCGCGGATCTCCTCGGCGTTGCGGTCGAGCGCGACGACCCGGCCGCCGCGCCGGTACACCTCGAAGGCGTGCCGGCCGCCGCCGCAGCCCAGGTCCAGTACCCGGTCGCCGGGGGCGATCGGGAATCGGGAGAAGTCGACGGTCAGCACAGTCGTGGAGCTCCATTCACGTCGTCAAAGCCAAAGCGTTCGGATTCGGGAGGGCCGGGAGGGCCTGCTAGACGTAGCGCCAGCCGTCGCCGGCCCGGGCGCGCTGCCCGGCGCCCGTGGCGATGGCCTCGCGGTAGCGCTCGGCGGTGAGCTCGGCGGCCCGCTCCCAGGTGAAGCGGGCGAGGACGCGCTCGCGTCCGGCCGCGCCGATGCGCTGCCGCAGCGCGGGGTCGTCCAGCAGCCGGCCGAGGGCGGCGGCGAGCGCGCCGGGGTCGGCGGGCGGCACGGCCAGGCAGGTCTCCCCGTCGGGCCCGGCCACCTCGGGGATCGCCCCGCCGGTGCTGGCCACCAGCGGGGTGCCGGTGGCCATGGCCTCGGCGGCGGGCAGTGAGAAGCCCTCGTAGAGCGAGGGCACGCAGGCGACCTCGGCGCTGCGCACCAGGTCGACGAAGGCGGCGTCGTCGATGCCGCCGCGGAACTCGACGGCGCTCTCCAGGCCGAGCCGCCGAATCGTTTCCGCGATCGGCCCGTCCTCGCGCCGCTTGCCGACCACGACCAGGTGCGCGTCGCGCTCGGTGCGGACCTTGGCCAGCGCCTCGATCAGGTACACCAGGCCCTTGAGCGGCACATCGGCGCTGGCGGTGGTGACGATCCGGCCGGGGACCTCGGCCACCGAGGCGTCGGGCGACCAGAGCCGGACGTCGGCGCCGATCGGCACGACGTGCACCCGTTCGGGGCGGACCCCGAGGTGCTCGGTGATCTCGCGCCCGGAGCTCTGGGAGACGGTGAGCACGGAGTCCAGCCGCTGCGCGACCCTGCGCTGCATCCGGGTGAAGGCGTACCAGCGGCGCACCGAGAGCTGCCGCTTCAGCCCCTCGGCCGCGGCGAGGTCCAGCTCGCGGTCCACGGTGATGGGGTGGTGCACGGTCGTGACCAGCGGGAACCCGATGCGGTCCAGCCCGAGCAGCCCGTACCCGAGGGTCTGGTTGTCGTGGACGACGTCGTAGCGGCCCCGGTGCCGGGCCAGGTGCCTGCGCGCCCGCAGGCTGAAGGTCAGCGGCTCGGGGAAGCCGCCGGTGCGCATGGTGGCGTACTCCAGCACGTCCGCGACACCGCGGTACTCGCCCGGACGGGGGTTCCGGAACGGGTCGGGACTGCGGTAGAGGTCCAGGCTCGGGATCTCGGTGAAGCCCAGCCGCCCGGTCGCACCGGCCGGGAGCTCGTCCAGGACCGGATACGGCTGGCCGCCGAGCACCTCGACGTCGTGCCCGAGCCGGGCCAGCTCACGGGACAGGTGGCGGACGTAGACGCCCTGCCCGCCGCAGAACGGGTTGCCCTTGTACGAGAGCAGCGCGATCCGCAGCGGCCGGTCAGCGGGTACGGCGTCCCGCGCAGCACTGGTCACCAGGGGTCGTCTCCTCTAAATCGGCTGGGCGTCCTCTGCCGGGCCCCACATACTCCCAGCAGCCGCCTCGGCCAGGGTAATCTAGAACACGTTCCAATGATGAGGCGGTTGGAGACCTTGAGGTTACCGGCCCGTATCGGGGCCCCGAGGGGCAGGGCGGGTGATTCGCGCCACCCTGGCCGACTGCGTCATCATGTGCGACACAGACCACCTGACGGGGGGACCGAAATGGCCACCAGCCCCAGGCCGTCCGCCCCGCCGCTCACCGAGCGGCAGGAGGCCCGCCGCCGCCGGATCCTGCATGCCGCGGCCCAGCTGGCCTCGCGCGGCGGGTTCGACGCCGTGCAGATGCGCGAGGTCGCCGAGAGCTCGGGCGTGGCCCTCGGCACGCTGTACCGGTACTTCCCGTCCAAGGTGCACCTGCTGGTCGCCACCATGCAGGACCAGCTGCAGCTCACCCAGGACGCCGTCCGCAAGCACCCGCCGGTCGGCGACACGCCTGGCGCGCGGGTCACCGAGACCCTGATGCGCACCTTCCGCAGCCTGCAGCGGGAGCCGCAGCTCGCCGAGGCCATGGTCAGGGCGCTGACCTTCGCCGACCGCTCGGTGAGCGCCGAGGTCGACCAGGTCAGCCGCCTGACCACGGCGCTGATCGCCGACGCGATGGGGCTGGGCCGCCCCCCGACCCGCGAGGAACTCGCGGCCGTCCGCGTGATCGAGCACACCTGGCACTCGGCCCTGGTCACCTGGCTCTCCGGCCGCGCCTCCATCGCCCAGGTCCGCATAGACCTGGAAACCGCCTGCCACCTCCTCGAACCCTGACCCCGCCCCCCGCGAGGCAAGACGCCCGCTCCGCGGCGCGGTCAGGGGCGCGGGGAACTGCGCGAACGGCAACCCCCACCGACCCGCACCCCCACGACACGCCCAACCCCTCAGTCCTCCGGAGGAAACACCGGAACCCCGCCCCCCGCCATGAAAATGGCAATCGCCTCGACGGGGCACCCCTCCGCCGCCGCCAGCAGCGCCTCCGACGCGTCGGCCTCGTCCTCCACCGGGTGCGACTGCCGCCCGCCGTCCAGTCGGAATCCCTCCGGCGCGGAGGCCACGCAGAGCCCGGAGCCTATGCAGACGGTGCGGTCGACCTCGACCTTCCAGCGGTCACCCATGCGCTCAGTTCTCCTCGGTCGGTGCCGTGTACCCCTGCGGCAGGTGGATGGTCTTGTACTCCAGGAAGCTCGAGAGCCCCTCGGGCCCGAACTCGCGGCCGATCCCGGAGTTCTTGAACCCGCCGAAGGGTCCCTTGAAGTCCAGTCCGAAGGTGTTGACCGAGTAGGTCCCGGTCCGCACCTGGCGGGCGATGTCGATCCCGTGCTCGACGTCCCCGGCCCAGACGCTGCCGGACAGGCCGTAGTCGGAGTCGTTGGCGATGCGCAGCGCGTCCTCCTCGTCCTCGTAGGGGATCAGGCAGACGACCGGGCCGAAGATCTCCTCGCGGGCGACCCGCATCCGGTTGTCGACTCCCCCCAGCAGCGTCGGCTCGACGTACCAGCCCGTCGGCTGCGACGCGGGGACCCCGCCGCCGGTGAGGACCTTGGCGCCCTCCTCCTGGCCGATGCGGATGTAGTCCAGGTTGCGCTGCTGCTGGCGGCGGGCCACCAGCGGTCCGACCTGGGTGGCCTCGGCGAGCGGGTCGCCGACGACCAGCGCGCCGATCGCGGCGACCAGCCGGTCGGCGATCTCGTCGTAGCCGGACCGCGGAGCGAGGATGCGGGTCTGGGCCACGCAGGCCTGGCCGTTGTTCATGTAGGCGGAGCCCATGAGGTTGGCCACGGCCGCGTCCAGGTCCGCGTCCGGGAGCAGGATCGCGGCGGACTTGCCGCCGAGCTCCAGGGTGACCCGGGTGAGGTTGCGGGAGGCCACCTCCATGATCCGCTTTCCGGCCGGGACGGAGCCGGTGAAGGAGATCTTGTCGATCCCGGGGTGGCCCACCAGGTACTCGCTGACCTCGCGGTCGGCGGGCAGGATGCTGAGGACCCCCTCGGGCAGCCCGGCCTCGCGGCAGATCTCGGCGAGGATGTAGGAGTCGAGTGGGGTCTCCGGGGAGGGCTTCAGCACCACCGTGCAGCCGCTGATCAGCGCGGGTGCCAGCTTCGCGGCGGCGACGAACTGCGGGACGTTCCAGGGGACGACCGCGGCGACCACGCCGACCGGCTCGCGGCGGACGAGCAGCGGGTTGAGCACGCCCTCGCGGTACTCCTCGAAGGCGAACTCCCGGGCGGTGGCGATGGCCGAGTCCCAGATCATCATCGGGCCGTAGGCCTGGGCGAGGATGCTCCAGGAGTAGGGCGAGCCGTTCTCCGAGCTGATGCAGCGGGCTATCTCGTCGGCGCGGGCGGCGATCCCGTCCTTGATCCGCTCGCAGACCGCGAGCCGCTCCTCCAGGCCCAGGCGGGGCCAGGGGCCGTGGTCGAAGGCCTTGCGGGCAACCGCGACCGCGCGGTCCACATCGGTCCTGGACGCGTGCGGCACCCGGCCGATGACCTCCTCGGTGTGCGGGGAGACCACCTCGATGACGCCGTCGCCCGCCGGGGCCACCCACTCGCCGCCGATGACGAGCTCGCTGTACTCGACTACCTCAGTCATGCTCGGACTCCCTGCTGACGAACCGCCATCTCCGACACTGCATAGAACTGATACCAGTTCTACTTATGGGAGGCAACGCCCGTGCAGTAGGCTCCGGGACCAGGTGCCCACGGCGGCAGAACATGTTCTAGTCATACGGCGGGAGAGGACAGCGCCATGCCCACCCAGGACCAGGACATCAGTCCGGAGCAGGACATCGCTCCGGACCAGCACGCCTGGCGCAGCCGCGTGCTGCCGCCGGTGCAGACCCTCGGCGGCGGGGTGTGGAGCATCCCGGTGCCCATCCCGAACAGCCCCCTGCGCTACACGCTGGTGTACGCGCTGGAGACCGACCGCGGTCCGGTGCTGGTGGACACCGGATGGGACGACCCGACCGGCCGCACGGCGCTGGCCGGGGGACTGGCCGAGGCCGGCTTCGCCCTCGCGGACGTGCACGGCATCCTGGTCACCCACCACCACCCGGACCACCACGGCCTGTCCGCGCATGTGCGCGAGGAGTCCGGCGCCTGGATCGCCATGCACGGCGCCGAGGCGGCCGTGGTCCGGGCCATCCGGGACGTGCCCGCCATGCGCTGGGCGGACAGGATGGCCGCCTCGATGCGCGGCGCGGGCGTGCCGGACGAGCACCTGGCGGCCCTCCGCGGCCTCGGCCGCGTCGACGAGGAGGGCAACCCCAAGGGCGTCGGCCTGGCCCTCGCCAACGCGCTCCCCGACCGCGAACTGGTGCACGGGGAATCGGCCGGCGTCCCCGGGCGCGCGGTGCGGGTGCTGTGGACCCCCGGCCACACCCCCGGCCATGTCTGCCTCTACCTGGACGAGCCCGGCCGCCCCACCCGACTGCTGTCCGGGGACCACCTCCTGCCCACGATCACCCCGGTCATCAGCCTCTACCCGGAGAGCCCCGGCGACGAGCCCGCCGATCCGCTCGGCGACTACCTGGACTCGCTGGAGCGCATCTCCGCGCTCGCCCCCGCGGAGATCCTGCCCGCGCACCAGTACCGCTTCACCGACGCCCCCGCCCGCGTCCGGGCACTGCTCGACCACCACGCGGACCGCCTGGCCGACCTCCATGTGCAGCTCGGGCACGAGCCGCTGACGCTCTGGCAGGCCGCGCAGGGCATGCACTGGAACCGCCCGTGGTCCGAGCTCGACTTCCTGGCCCGGCACCTGGCCCTCTCCGAGGCCGCCGCGCACCTGCGACGGCTCGTCAAGACCGGCCTGGCCGAGGAACTCCCCGACACCGACCCGGCCCTGTACCGCGCGCTCTGAGCGACCGGACAGGCCCCGGTTACGATGATCGGCATGGCAACCACGGCAGTGAACGGCATCACCATCAGCTACGACGACGACGGCGACCGCGACGGGGTGCCGCTGCTCCTCGTCCACGGCCATCCCTTCAACCGCACGATGTGGGCGCCGCAGGCCGCCGAGTTCGCCGCCCCCGGGGCGGGCTTCCGGGTGATCGCCTGCGACCTGCGCGGATACGGGGAGAGCACGGTCGTCCCCGGTACCACCTACCTGGAGGACTTCGCCCGCGATCTGGCCGCGCTGCTGGACCACCTCGGTGTCGGGCAGGTCGTCATCGGCGGCCTGTCGATGGGCGGCCAGATCGTCATGGAGTTCTACCGCCTGTTCCCCGAGCGGGTCCTCGGGATGCTGCTGGCCGACACCTTCCCCCGCGCCGAGACGCCCGAGGGGAAGGCCGTCCGCAGGGACACCGGAGCCCGGCTGCGGAGCGAGGGCATGGAGGGATACAGCGACGAGGTGATCGCCAAGATGGTCGCCCCCTACAACATCGCCGCGCAGCCCGAGGTCGCGGAGCACGTCCTGGGCATGATGCGCTCCACCTCCCCCGAGGGCGCGGCCGCCGCGGTCGTCGGCCGGGGCGAGCGCCCCGACTACTGCGACCTGCTGACCAGGGTCACGGTCCCGGCGCTGGTCGTGGTCGGCCGCGACGACACCTTCACCCCGGTCGGCGACGCCGAGGAGATGCACGGGCTGCTCCCCGACTCCACCCTCGTGGTCATCGAGCGCTCGGCCCACATGCCGAACCTGGAGCAGGTGGCCGAGTTCAACGCCGCGCTGGGCGAGTTCCTCGCCGGCCTGGCCAAGGCCTGATCGCCACGGCGCCCCCGCAGCGCCTCACGCGCGGCGGGGACGCTGACGGCAGGTCAGAGCCGTTGCAGGATCGTCCCCGTGGCCAGGGCGCCGCCCGCGCACATGGTCACCAGAGCGAACTCCTTGCCGCTGCGCTCCAGTTCGTGCAGCGCGGTGGTGATCAGCCGGGCGCCGGTGGAGCCCACCGGGTGGCCCAGGGCTATCGCCCCGCCGTTGACGTTGACCTTGTCCATGTCCGCGTCCATCACCTGCGCCCAGGACAGGACGACCGATGCGAACGCCTCGTTGATCTCGACGAGGTCCATGTCGGACAGCTTCATCCCGGCCTTGCCCAGTACCGCCCTGGTCGCGTCGATCGGCCCGTCCAGGTGGTAGTGCGGGTCGGTGCCGACGACGGCCTGGGCGACGATGCGGGCGCGCGGGGTCAGCCCCAGCGCGCGGGCCGCGCGGCGCGAGGCCCACATCACGGCCGCCGCGCCGTCCGAGATCTGCGAGGAGTTCCCGGCCGTGTGGATGGCGGTCGGCATGACCGGCTTCAGCCCGGCGAGCGCCTCCGTCGAGGTGTCCCGCAGGCCCTCGTCCCGGTCGAACAGCCGCCACATGCCCTTGCCCGCGTGCTGCTCCTCCTCGGTCGTGGGGACCTGGACGGCATAGGTCTCGCGCTTGAACCGCTCCTCCGCCCAGGCGTGGGCCGCCCGCTGCTGCGACACCAGGCCGAGCCTGTCGACGTCCGCGCGGGAGAGCCCGCGGCGGCGCCCGATGCGCTCGGCGGCCTCGAACTGGTTGGGCAGGTCGACGTTCCACTCCTCCGGGAACGGCCGCCCCTGGCCACCCGCGGACCCGCTGCCGAGCGGCACCCGGGTCATCGACTCGACCCCGCAGGCGATGCCGACGTCGATGACGCCGACCTGGACCATGTTGGCGACCATGTGGTTGGCCTGCTGCGAGGACCCGCACTGGCAGTCCACGGTGGTCGCGGCCACCTCGTAGGGCAGTCCCATGGCCAGCCAGGCGTTGCGGGCCGGGTTCATGGACTGCTCTCCGGCGTGGGTGACCGTCCCGCTGACGATCTGTTCGACGACGTCCGGCTGCACGCCGGTGCGCGCGAGCAGCTCGCGAAAGGTCTCGCCCAGCAGGTAGGCGGGGTGCAGATTGGCGAGGGCTCCCCCGCGCTTGCCGATCGGACTACGCACTGCTTCGACGATGACGGGTTCAGCGGCCATGACTCGTCCTCCGGGCGCCCATTGAACTCACATTGAACTCAAGAGAACTGATACGCGTTCTAGTTCTGAACCCCCTTTGTATTCTCCGCGCCCGGGTCCGCGCAAGGCTCTTGCACCGACTAGTAACAGGGGCTTCAGCCGGTCCGGCCCGGGGCTTGTCCGACCCCGGCGATGGGGCCTAGTGTCGTGTCTGAAATCTGACGCAGCGTCAGTTGATCCGGAGGCCCCGATGACCTGCCCCGCACTCCCTGACGGATTCGACTTCACCGATCCGGACATCAACCAGTCCCGGGTGCCGCTCCCGGAGTTCGCCCTGCTGCGCCAGACCGAACCGGTGCGCTGGATACCGCAGCAACCCGGCACCACCGGCTTCGACGACGGCGGCTACTGGGCCGTCACCCGGCACACCGACGTCAAGGAGGTGTCCGTCCACCCGGAGACCTTCTCCTCGAACACCAACACCGCGATCATCCGTTTCAACCCGGCGGTGGACCGGGTCGCCCTCGACGGCCAGAAGCTGATCATGCTCAACATGGACCCGCCGGAGCACACCCGGCTGCGGCAGATCGTCCAGCGCGGCTTCACCCCCCGCGCCATCAACGCCATGCAGAACGCCCTGCGCGACCGCGCCGAGCGCATCGTCGCCTCCGCCCGCAAGGACGGCACCGGCGACTTCGTCCGCGACATCGCCTGCGAGCTGCCGCTGCAGGCCATCGCCGAGCTCATCGGGGTCCCCCAGGAGGACCGCGCGCGGATCTTCGAGTGGACCAACCAGATGGTCTCCTACGACGACCCCGAACTGGCGATCACCCCGGAGATCGGCACCAACGCCGCCGCCGAGCTGATGATGTACGCCATGGGCATCGCCGAGCAGCGCAAGGGCTGCCCCGCCCACGACATCGTCACCCAGCTGGTCGGCGCCGAGGGCGAGGGCAACCTCAGCTCCGACGAGTTCGGCTTCTTCGTGCTGCTGCTCGCCGTCGCCGGCAACGAGACCACCCGCAACGCCAGCAGCCACGGCATCCACGCCCTGCTCACCCACCCCGAGCAGTGGGAGCTCTACAAGGAGCGCCGCCCGCAGACCGCCGCCGACGAGATCGTCCGCTGGGCCACGCCGGTGATGTCCTTCCAGCGCACCGCGACCAGGGACGTCGAACTGGGCGGCGCGAAGATCCTGGAGGGCCAGCGGGTCGGCATCTTCTACAGCTCCGCCAACAACGACCCCGAGGTGTTCGACCGCCCCGAGGAGTTCGACATCCTCCGCGACCCCAACCCGCACCTGGGCTTCGGCGGCGGCGGGCCGCACTTCTGCCTCGGCGCGAACCTCGCCCGGCTGGAGCTCGACCTGATCTTCAACGCCATCGCCGACACCGTCCCCGACATCAGGCTCGCCGGCGAGCCCCGGCGGCTGCGCTCCTCCTGGCTGAACGGGATCAAGGAACTGCGCGTCCAGTACGCCTGACCGCCGCCGCCCGCCCCGCCGACCGCCTGCTCGCCCGTTCGGACGCCCCGGAAGGCGGCGTCCCCCCTCCGCTGAAACCCTGAGGGCCAGTCCACCAGGCAGCGGAGGGGTCCATGGCCCAGCAGGCACCGGCAGCGGCAGCAGACACGGCGCCGATCGAGGAGGACCACGGCCGGATCAGGCTGGTCTTCCTCGGCGTCATGCTGGGCATGTTCCTGGCCGCGCTCGACCAGACCATCGTCTCCACGGCGCTGCCGACCATCGTCGGCGACCTGGGCGGGGCCAACCACCTCTCCTGGGTGGTCACCGCCTACATGCTGGCCGCCACCGCCACCACCCCGCTCTGGGGCAAGCTCGGCGACCTCTTCGGCCGCAAGTACGTCTTCCTCATCTGCATCGTCATCTTCGTGGTGGGCTCCGCCCTGTGCGGGCAGTCCCGGAACATGACCCAGCTGATCGGCTTCCGGGCCCTGCAGGGCCTGGGCGGCGGCGGCCTGATGGTGCTGGCGATGGCCGTGATCGCCGACGTGGTGCCGCCCCGCGACCGGGGCAAGTACCAGGGCGTCATCGGCGCGGTCTTCGGCGTCTCCTCGGTGATCGGCCCGCTGCTCGGCGGCTTCCTGGTGGACAGCCTGAACTGGCGCTGGGTCTTCTACGTCAACCTGCCGGTCGGCATCGTCGCCCTGGCCGTGATCGCGACCGCCCTCAGGGCGAAGCCCCCCGCCGACGTGCGACCGAAGATCGACTACGTGGGCACCTTCCTGCTGGCCGCCGCCTCCACCTGCCTGGTGCTGATCACCAGCCTCGGCGGCACCACCTGGGCCTGGAACTCCACGCCGGTCTGGGGCTGCGGCATCGGCGCGATCATCCTGATCGGCCTCTTCATCATGGTCGAGCAGCGGGTCTCCGAACCGGTGCTGCCGCTGCGGCTGTTCCGCAACCGGGTCTTCACCATCTGCTCCGGCATGGGCTTCGTCATCGGCCTGTGCATGTTCGGCGCGCTCTCCTACATCCCGCTCTACATGCAGGTGGTCAACGGCAACTCGCCGACCACGTCCGGGCTGCGGCTGCTGCCGATGATGGCGGGCCTGCTGGTCACCTCGATCGGCACCGGGCAGCTCATCAGCCGGACCGGCAAGTACAAGATCTACCCGATCATCGGCACCGCGCTGGTGATCGTCTCGCTGCTGCTGCTCTCCCGGGTGGACGAGAAGACCAGTGCCACCATCATGGGCCTGGACATGCTGCTGCTCGGTGCCGGCCTGGGATTCGTCATGCAGGTGCTGATCATCGCGGTGCAGAACACCACCGACTACGCCGACCTGGGCACCGCGACCTCGGGGGTCACCTACTTCCGCTCCATCGGCGGCTCCTTCGGTGCGTCGATCTTCGGCACCGTGCTCAACAACCGCCTCAACTCGAAGATCACGACCGCGCTGGCGAACGGCACCCTGTCACCGAAGTTCCCGGTGAAGGAGGTCCTCGCCGACCCGACCATCGTCCAGAAGGCGCCGCCGAGCGAGAAACCCCTGATCGAGCCCTTCCTGCACCTCTTCGCCGTCTCGCTGCAGACGGTGTACCTGGTCGCGGCCGCGATCTCGGTCGTCGGCTTCATCCTGGCACTGTTCCTGCGCGAGGTGCCGCTGCGCACCGCGAACCGCACCGCCGAGCAGGGCGAGGCAGCCGGCCTGCCGACCTTCCGCAGCTCCGCCGACGAGATCGAGCGGATGGTCACCCACCTCTCCAGCCGGGAGAACGTCTGGGAGCGCTTCGGCCGGGCAATCGACCGGGCCGACGTGGACATCTCCATCCCCCACGCCTACGGACTCTTCCGACTGCACCAGGCCGGGCCGGTCACCGAGGCGGAGATCTGCCACCGCAACAAGTTCACCGCGGAGGAGGTCCGGCCCAAACTGCAGGCGATGGAGGCCTCCGGGCGCATCACCCGGGACGCCGACGACCGGTTCGTCCTCACCCCGGCCGGCGAGGAGATCGTCTCCAAGCTGACCAATGCCCGCCTCTCCCTGCTCAACGAGAAACTCGAGGGCTGGTCACCCGATCAGCACGCCGATCTGCTGAAGATGCTGCGGATCCTGGCGGACAACTCGATGGACGCGCCGGGACAGGTCATGTCGAAGTAGCGCAACGGGTCCAAAAGACCCAGGTGGGCGGATACAGATCATCCGATCGCACGGGCCCGGACAGGCCTGTGAGATCGGATGATCTTCCTGCATAATCGGTCACCGTTCGACTGATGCGGGGAGAATCATGACGGGTCAGCTCTGCGGCAGATGCGGCGAGGCGCTCACCGGCGAGGGCTGCGGATGCGGCTGGCGCTCCAGCGACGCCGAGACCGCCGTGATCCCGGTGATCGGCGGCCCCGAGCTGGTACGCCCGTACTTCCAGCCGCCGACCGAGGACCAGCCCCCGGGCCCGCAGGCGTCCCAGGAGTCCCCTGCGTCGTCCCAGGAACCCCCGGCCACCCAGATCCTCCCGGCCTACCTGCCCGTTCCGCGCCCCGCCGGGCACATCGCGGTCCCGCCGCCCGACCGCCGCCGCAGGACCCCCAAGCCGCGCCCGGCCCGCAGCAGCCTGCTGATCGGCGCGGGGATCGTGGTGGTGGCAGGCATGGGCGTGACCGCCGCACTGCTCCCGCGGATACTCGGTGGCGGGGCCGTGACCGTCACCGACGCGCAGCCGGCGGTCACCGCCCCGCTGCCGACCGCGTCCACAGCCGTCGCCGCGGCACCGGCCACGACCGCCTCGACCAGCGCACCGGCGCGGCCGTCGGCCACCCCGACCCCGACCCCCACACCGACGCCCACTCCCACACCGACACCCACCCCCACGCCGACCCCGACGGCCACCGACTCGTCCTCCCCCTCGGCCACCGCGAGCAGCGACGACTCCGGAACCCTGCAGCTGGGCGACAGCGGCCCCGCGGTGGCGACCCTGCAGCACGAGCTGCGCAGCCTGTGGATCGACCGCAGCCTCCAGGCCGACGGCTACTACGGCCCCACCACGCAGGCGGACGTCAACGAGTTCCAGATCTGGTACAGCGTGCAGGGCGACCCCCCGGGCGTGTTCGGCCCCAACTCCCAGGCGGAGATGAACACCCTGATGCAGGAGAACGTCGGCAGCGACGGCGGGAACGACGGGGGGAACAGCGACGGCGGCGGCAGCGACTGGTGAACTCGGCGATCAGCACCATCAGGAAGCCGGTCCCGGCGACGCGCCGGAAGCCCCCTCTCGACGGTGTCCTCTCGACAAAGGGCCGACCGACGGCAAGGGTGATCCCATGGAGTACACCCAGCTCGGCCGTGCCGGCCTGACCGTGTCCCGTCTCGGCCTCGGCACCATGAACTTCGGCCCGCTCACCTCGGAGCCGGACGCCCACGCGATCATGGACACCGCACACCAGGAGGGCATCAACTTCTTCGACACCGCGAATGTCTACGGCCGGACCGACAAGGGCCGCACCGAGGAGATCCTCGGCACCTGGTTCGCCCAGGGCGGCGGCCGCCGCGAGCGCACCGTCCTGGCCACCAAGGTGTACGGCGAGATGCCCGGTACCCGTACCGGCACCGGCGTCGAGGAGTGGCCCAACAGCGGCCGACTCTCCGCGCTGAACATCCGCCGTGCCTGCGACGCCAGCCTGAAGCGGCTGCAGACCGACTACATCGACGTCTACCAGATGCACCACGTGGACCGGTCCGCGCCGTGGGAGGAGATCTGGCAGGCGATGGAGGTGCTGGTCGCCCAGGGCAAGATCCTCTACGTGGGCGGCAGCAACCTCGCGGGATGGCACATCGCCACCGCCCAGGCCGCGGCCGAGAAGCGCAGCTTCCTCGGCCTGGCCTCCGAGCAGTCCCTCTACAACCTGATGGCCCGCACCGTCGAACTGGAGGTGCTGCCCGCGGCGCTCCACCACGGCCTGGGCGTCATCCCCTGGTCCCCGCTCCAGGGCGGCCTGCTCGGCGGGGTGCTGCGCAAGGCCGACCAGCAGGGCGGCCGCAGCGCCGATCGGGCCAAGGGCCTCGGCCAGGCCGCGCGCCAGCAGCTGCAGGCGTACGAGGACTTCTGCGACAAGCTCGGCCACGAGCCCGGGACCGTGGCGGTGGCCTGGCTGCTGCACCAGCCCGCCGTGACCGCGCCGATCGTCGGCCCGCGCACCGCCGGGCAGTTGGACAGCGCCCTGAAGGCACTGGAGGTGACGCTCGACGCCGATGCCCTCGCCCGCCTGGACGAGATCTTCCCCGGCCACCGCGCCGCCCCCGAGGACTACGCCTGGTAGAGCCTGGTAGACCGGGTCCCGGACAGCACTGCACGCCGGTGGCCGCGCCCCAGCGAGGGGGCGCGGCCATACCCGGCTCACACCGTGCTGTTGCCGGCGACCTGTAGCATCCGTCCAGTCCCGCCGGAATTGTGACGGATCAGAAGGTTCACGTGACCACCACGGCTCGGCCCCTACCCCCAGCGTCCGGGCAGCGCACAGGTTGGCTGTGGCTCGGTCCCGGACTACTGTCGCTGGTGCTGGGCCTCTACCGGGCGGGCCGGCCCCAGCTGTGGCGCGACGAGTTCGCCAGCGTCAGCGCGGCCTCGCGGAGCCTCGGCGGCCTCGTCTCCCTGCTCGGCCATGTGGACGCCTCCACCGGGCTGTACTACCTGCTGCTGCACGTCTGGATCTCCGTCTTCGGCAGCTCCCCCACCGCGCTCCGGCTGCCCTCCGCGCTCGCCATGGCCGGCGCCGCGATCCTGGTCACCCGGATCGGCGCACGCCTCTACGGCACCGCGAGCGGGGTCGCCGGCGGACTCGTGTTCGCGCTGATCCCCGCGATCTCCCGGTACGGCCAGGAGACCCGGGCCTACGCACTCGCCGTGTTCGCGGTGGCCCTGGCGACGCTGCTGCTGCTCCGGGCGCTGGAGCGCCCCGGCCGGGGACGCTGGGTCGCCTACGCGGCAGCGATCGTGCTGGTCGCGGCGGCACACATAGTCGCCCTCAGCTGCCTGGCCGGACATGTCGTGGCGGTGGCACTGCACTGGCGCCGCGACCGTCGACGGGGCCCGGTCCTGGGATTCACGGCCGCTCTCGGCACCGCCCTGGTGCTCGCCGCACCGCTGATAGTCCTCGCCCACGGGCAGGTCAGCGACCAGCTGTCATGGTTGGCGCCGCCGGACCTGGCGGACCCCGCCCATGTCGCGCTCGCCCTGTGGATCGACCTGTTCGCCTCCCGCACCGGTGCCGTCCTCGGCGCCCTGCTGGTGGCGCTCGGCGTGCTGGTGCCGCTGCTGCAGCGGCGGCGTCGCTCGGCAACACTCTTCCTGGTCGCCGGCGGCGCCCTGCCCCCGCTCGCGATCGCCGTGCTCTCGCAGGTCGGCACCTCGTACTTTCTCGCCCGGTACCTGCTCTTCACCGACGTGGCCTGGTCGGTCCTGGCCGGTGCGGGGCTCGTGGGCGCGGTCGCCGCGCTGGCGGAAAGGGTGCGGGTACCGAGTGCGGACCGCACCCGAGCGCTCCCGACGGCCGCGGTCGCCGTCGCCGCTGTCGCCGCCACGGCGCTGGGCCTGCTCGCGGTGTGGCCCGACCAGACCGGCATACGGGCCTACGGCTCCCACGAATGGACCAACTACCCGCGCGGGACCGACCCCGGCTACATCGCCTACCAGGGCTCAGCGGACGTCATCTCCCGCCACACCCGTCCCGGGGACGGCATCGTCTACCTCACCTACCCCTCGGACATGGTCAACCTCGGCGTGGCCTACTACCTGGACCGGATCGGATCAACTCTCGACCTGGACCCGGTGTTCCAGGTCCGGTCGCCCCAGCAGAACGACAGCTACCTCCCCACCCTCTGCCGGGACACCGCCGTCTGCCTGGCCGCGGCACCGGACCGGATCTGGCTCGTCGAACAACGCCCCCGCTGGAGCGGCTCGCCGATCCAGGACACCGAGCACAAGCTGCTCGACCGGGCCTACACCGTCCGCACCGCCTACGATCTCTCCCAGTTGGTCGTGGAACTCCTGGTGAGGAAGGGCTGACCGAAATGACGCAGACCTGGATCGCGTTCCTGCGGGCCGTCAACGTCGGCGGCCGCAAGGTCGAGATGGCACGGCTGCGCGACCTGCTCGGCGCCGGGCCCGGCCTGGCGCGGGTACGCACCTACATCGCCAGCGGCAACGTGTTCTTCGACAGCGACACCACCAGCGACAGCAACCCGGGCGGTGCCGAGGCCCGCGCCGCACTGACCGCGACCATCGAGCGACGGCTGCGGGAGGAGTTCGGCTTCGAGGTGCCGACGCTGCTGCGCACCCTGGACGAGGTGGAGTCGTCCCTGGCCCTCGCGGCGGCGCCCTTCGGCAAGGTCGTGGTCACCCCGGACGTACGGCTCAGCGTGGTCTTCACCTCGGGACCGCTGGTCGGGCTCACCCCGCCGCTGGTCTCGCCGAAGGGCGACTGGGAGATCGTCGGAGCCACCGCCGGCGAGGCGTTCGTCGTCTCGCGCCTGCAGGACGGACGCCTGGGAGCCAACCCGATCGCGGCCATCGAGAAGACCTACGGCGTCCGGGCCACGGCACGGTTCTTCCATACCATGGCGAAGATCGTCACGGCCGCGAAGAAGCCCTGACCCGACGACGGCCGAACCTCACCCCGGCCCGTTCCAGTCCAAGGTGGGCGCCAGCACGCCCTCCAGGGTCAGCAGCCAGCGCTTGACCTCCATCCCCAGCGGTCCGCCGCCGAAACCGCCGATGCCGTCGGCCGCCACCACCCGGTGGCAGGGCACCAGCAGGAACAACGGGTTGGACCCCATGATCGAACCCACGGCGCGGGCCGCCTGCCCCAACTGCCCGGCCTCGATCTCGGTGTCGAACACGCCGCTGCGGACCGCCAGTTCGCCATAGGCGATGGTCGATCCGTAGCCGACCGTCCGCTGCAGGCACTGCAGGACGTGGCGCTGGGGCCCCGCCGCCGTGGAGCGCCAGTCGATGGGCAGGCCGAAGTCGCGGCGCGTGCCCGCGAAGAACTCGGCGAAACGCTGCGCGACCAGCTCCGCCTTGGCCTCGTCGCCCGCACGGAGGACGTCCCCGGCCCCCACCGAATCCTCGAAGCTCGCGGACACCACCCCCTCGGCGGTGATCCCCACCCGCACGGCCCCGCTGGGGAGCGGAGTCGGCACGCTGAACCAGGAGACGGACATGGCGCCAACCTATCCCCGGGGTACGACACCGTGGAAACCTGTCCACCAAAGAAGGAGTTCTCGTGAACACCGCTCTGTGGGCCGCCCAGATCCTGCTTGCCGTGACCTTTCTCGGATCAGGCTCCGCCAAGCTCTTCTGGTCGAAGGAACGGATGCTCGCCTCCGGGCAGAGCGGCGTCGCGCTGTTCCCGCTGCCGGTGCTCCGGCTCACCGCGACCGCCGAACTGCTGGCAGCGGTAGGGCTGGTCGCGCCCCGGGCAACCGGCATCGCCCCGGTGCTGACTCCGGTCGCGGCGCTGGGCCTGATCATCGTGATGATCGGTGCCCTCTGGAGCCACAGCCGGCTGCTGCGGGCGGACCGCGCAGCCGGCCGCGGCTGGAGCGAGGCACGCAACCTGGGCATCAACCTGCTGATCATCGCCCTGTGCGTGTTCGTGGCCGTCGGCCGCCTCTGACCTGGCGGTGGAACCGCCGATGGTGATCGCCGCCGACGGATCTACGGGTGCGGCAGGCCGGGATCCCCGGCCCGCCGCACCCTCGTGTGCCGCCCCGTCGGCGAGCCCCGCTCAGTCCAGCAGCGCGCCCACGGTCCCGGCGCCGACCGTGCGGCCGCCCTCGCGGATGGCGAAGCCGAGGCCGGGCTCCAGCGGGACGGGCCGGCCCAGCTCGACGGCCATCTCGACCGTCTCACCGGGGCGGGCCACGCCCACCACCGCCGCGTCGCCGCGCAGCTCGACGTCGCCGACCACGTCGCCCGTCCGCAGGTAGAACTGCGGACGGTAGCCGGTGGCGACCGGTGTGCGTCGGCCGCCCTCCGCCGTGCCGAGCAGGTAGACGTTGGCGGTGAACCGGGTGTGCGTGGCGATGCTGCCGGGCGCGGCGACGACCTGGCCCCGGCGGACCTGGCCGCGTTGCACGCCGCGCAGCAGCAGCGCGACATTGTCCCCGGCCTCCGCGAACTCCATCGGCTTGCCGAAGGTCTCGACGCCGGTGACCACCGAGGTGAACTCCGCGCCGCCGAGTCCCAGCACCTGCACCTGGTCGCCCATGCGGACGCGGCCGCGCTCCACCGCCCCGGTGACGACCGTCCCGCGCCCGGTGATGGTGAGGACGTTCTCCACCGGCAGCAGGAACGGGGCGTCGGTGTAGCGGACGGGCGTGGGCACATGCGTGTCCACGGCGTCCAGCAGCTCACCGATGGCGGCCGTCCACTGCGGGTCGCCCGCGAGTGCGCGCAGCCCGGACACCCGGACGACCGGCAGGTCGGCCCCGGGGTAGCCCTGGGCGGTAAGCAGCTCGCGCACCTCCAGCTCGACCAGGTCGAGCAGTTCGGGGTCGCCCGCATCGGCCTTGTTGAGGGCCACCACGATGTGCTCGACGCCCACCTGACGGGCCAGCAGCACATGCTCGGACGTCTGCGGCATGACGCCGTCCTGCGCGGAGACCACCAGGATCGCGCCGTCCAGCTGGGCGGCGCCGGTGATCATGTTCTTGACGTAGTCGGCGTGGCCCGGCATGTCGACGTGGGCGTAGTGCCTGGCCGCGGTCTCGTACTCGACGTGCGAGATGTTGATGGTGATGCCGCGGGCGGCCTCCTCCGGGGCGCGGTCGATCCGGTCGAAGGGAACGAAGCTGCCGGTGCCGCGGTCGGCGAGGACCTTGGTGATCGCGGCGGTGAGGGTGGTCTTGCCGTGGTCGACGTGCCCCATGGTGCCGATGTTGAGGTGCGGCTTGCTGCGGATGTATGCCTGCTTGGGCATGACTGTGCCTGGCTTCCCGAGCTGATTGCCCGTTGATGACGAGGGGGGACCTCAAGGACGGGCCGACCTTCCCCGTCCGAGGTCCCGGGACATCCCGGGGAAGGTCAGCTTCGCGCGCCGTCGAGTGCCGCGATCGCAGCGTGTGCTGCGGTTGCCAGGGCAGCAGCCACCGCGCCCGCGACTGCGGGCTTCAAGGCGATGGCGTGGGTGGTCATGCGGATGATCCTGCCGTGCTGGGGACCCGCGGCGCGAGCGAATTTCCGCCGGATGCGATCCTGTGCCCGGGTGATAGACGATGAGCAGATCCAGCCGTACGGCGACTGCGAAGATGACGACCAGTCATATGCTGGGCCGGGTACCGGCACCGGGGCTGGTCCTGGGCGGGGTCCTCGGGCTGCAGTGCGGTGCAGCGCTGTCGGTCCGCCTCTACCCGGCCGTCGGGCCGGCCGGGGTGGTGGCGCTCCGGCTCGGCTTCGCCGCCGCGATCCTCTGCGGGTTCTGGCGCCCCGGTCTGCGCCCCTGGCGGCTCTGGGAGCCCCGCACCCTGTGGACCATCGTCGGCGCGGGCACGCTGCTGGCCGTCCACCACCTGTCCTACTACGAGGCGGTCGGCCGAATACCGCTGGGCGCGGCCACCACGATCGAGTTCCTCGGCCCGTTCGCGATCACCCTGACCTCCTCGCGGCGGCCGGGCGACCTGGTCTGGTCGCTGCTCGCGGCGGCCGGGGTGCTGCTGCTCGGCGAGGGCGGCCTCCCGCTGGACCTCGCCGGCATCGGCTTCGCCGCCGTCGCGGCCTCCTGCTGGGCCGGATACATCCTGGTGTCGGCCCGCCTGGCCGCACAGGTGGACGACGGGCGCGGTCTCGCGCTGGCCGTGGCCTGGGGCGCGCTGCTCAGCCTCCCCTACGGGGTCGCCCGCGCGGGCGACCGCCTGCTCGACCCGCGGGTGCTGGCACCGGCGCTGGCCGTCGCGGTGCTGTCGAGCGTGCTTCCCTACTCGTTCAACCTGGAGGCGCTGCGCCGGATCCCACCGCGTGTCTTCGGCATCCTGACCAGTCTGGAGCCGGCCGTCGGCGCGGTGGTGGGGTTCGCCGTCCTCGGCCAGCACCTGAGCATGCCCCAGTGCGCCGGGTTGGCAACTGTCGCGGCGGCCTCCATCGGCGCCACCCGCAGCCGGTGACACTCCCGGTTTTTGCCTCAGAGGCAAACGTGTTGCCTCAGCGTGCCGCCGGGGTGTGGACTGGAGCCATGGACGACAACGACCACGGCCTCTCCCCCGAGGACCTGCCCGGACTGGGTGCCCGCCTCCGCGAGCGCCGACTGAGCAGCCGCCTCACCCTCGAGGCAGCCGCCGCCCGGGTGGGACTGTCGCCCGCACACCTGTCGCGACTGGAGACAGCGAAGCGCCAACCGTCGCTCCCGGTGCTGCTGGGACTCTCCCGAGCATACGGGGTCCCCGTGGAGACCCTGCTGGGGGAGGAGCCGTCGGGCCCCTCGCCCGTCGTCAGGAGCGGGAGCGGCGAGTCGACGCTCGCCGGCGGCTGGACCTACAGCCCGGCGGGGACACCGGGCCGGGCGATGCAGGCCCTGCGGGTGCACATCCCGCTGCGGGTGCAGGACGCGGTCGTGCGGGTGCACCCCGGAGAGGAGTGGCTCTACGTCCTGCAGGGCCGACTGCTGCTGACCCTCGACCGGGAGGAGCACCTGCTCGAGCCCGGCGACGCCGCCCACTTCGACTCCATGCGACCGCACCGCCTCGCCGCGACTGCCCAGCCGGGCGTGGAACTCCTGTTCCTGCACACCCTGCTGCAGAGCCCGACCGCCGAACTCTGCCTGCACTGAGCAGGACGACACAGCCCCGCACAGACCCCGATACAGAGCACGATCAAGGACAAGGGGATCCACCATGGCCGTCAACACCTTCCCGACCGAGGACGGCAGCACCCGCACCGAACGGCGCGTCGGCATCCGCGTCTTCATCTATGTGATCGGGCTGCACCTCTTCGCCGCCTTCGCGATGCTGCTCTTCTTCGCGAGCCAGCACGGGTCCTGAGCAGGCGTCAGGCTCCGCGTCCGAGCGGGGTCGAACACCGCGTCACCATCCTGCAACTCCCCCGCCGAACATCGACGGACCGTCACCGACCGGTGACATCGTGTGCGTGTCCGACACAACCGTCCCAGGGGGAACAGCGCGATGTCCCACGACACACCCGCACCCGCACCACCGTCCGAAGAGCCGAAGGCCAAGCCCAAGTGGAGAGTCCTCGGGGGGATCGGCGCCATCGTCGCACTGACGCTCGCCGTGCTGGGCATCATCGCCGCCACCCACGGCACCGCCAAGCAGGGCTCGGCCTCCGGCACCGCCACGACCGGCGATCCCGCCCCCGGCTCGACGCCCGGATCGGGCACCGGATCCGGGGGCAGCGCCTCGACCGGGCCCGGGGTGCACATCAGCTCCAAGGCGGAGGCCTCCGCCGGCTCCACCGTGCTCACCCACCCGTCCATCCGCCTCGCGCCCGCCGCCGACCGGGCGGCCGCCGCATCCGTGCTGACAGCCGACGACGCCCACTACGGCCAGGACCTCGCCACCGGCGAGAGCCTCGTCGGCAGGCCCGGGTTCGCCGCCTGGGCCGCGCGGACACTGGGCGACACCCAGAACCAGGCCGATTTCGCCAAGGCCGACAGCCGGTTCACCGCCTCCGACGAGCCGCCCGCCCTCAACACCTGGCGCGCCGACAACGGCTACGCGGTCGCGGCACTGCGGCAGTTCGCCAAGGACGCGGCCGGCCCGGCGTCCACGGTCGCCTCCCGCACGGACGCGGCCAACACCACCACCTACCTCAACGACGCCGACCAGATCGCCAAGCAGGTCGACACCGGGAAGTAACCGCACCACGCCCACGGATCGCCGGGGCGATCAGCTGCTCCGGCGCTCCAGCACCACCACCGGGATCACCCGGGAGGTCTTCTCCTGGTACTCCCCGAACCCCGGGTAGCGCCGGACCTGCTCGCTGTACAGCCGGTCCCGCTCGGCCCCCTCGGCGACAGTGGCCCGCACCTCGATCCGCTCGGCGCCGACCTCGATCACCGCATCCGGGTTCGCCACCAGGTTGTGGTACCAGGCGGGGTTGTTCGGGGCACCGGCGGCGGAGGCGAACACCATCCAGCGGCCGCCCTCGGGCAGGTACATCATCGGCGAGGTGAGCTGCCTGCCCGACTTGGCGCCGGTGGAGGTCAGCAGAAGCAGCGGCGCGCCCTCGAAGTTGCCGCCCACCCTGCCCTCATTGGCCCGAAACTCGGCGATGATCGCATCATTGTAGGAGCTCACTGAAAATCCTCCGTCGTGCGGCGGCAGCTTCCTGGACCTGACCAGCGTAGAACGGAAGAGCACACACACCTGCGGTTCCCGGCGGCGTGCCATCAGGAAGATCCGGAGGCGGCCATGGCCCCTCGCACCTCGGAACGCAACCCCTATGTCGACCTGCTGCGGGTCTTCTCCATCGGCATGGTCGTCCTGGGCCACTGGATGCTCACCTCGCTGACCTACAGCGACGGCGCCTTCAGCACCGCGAACATCCTCGGGGACGTCCACTGGACCCAGTGGTTCACCCTGCTGTTCCAAGTGATCCCGCTGTTCTTCCTGGCCGGCGGCTATTCCGCCGCCGCCTCCTGGTCCGCCCACCTGGCAGCGGGCGGCCGGGCCGGGGAGTGGCTTCTCAGCCGGGCACAGCGCCTGCTCCTGCCCACCGCCCTCTATGTGGGAGTGGCGACGCTGGCGGTGCTGGCCTGCCTGGGACTGGGCGTCGACGTCCGGACGATGAGCCTGGCCGGCTGGGCCGTGGCACTGCAGCTGTGGTTCCTGCCCGTGTACCTCGGGCTGCTGCTGCTCACGCCGGCACTCCACGCCGCGCACCGGCGGTGGGGCCTGGCCGTACCCGCCGTCCTCGGCGTGCTGGGCGTGGCCGTGGACGCCGTCGTGATCGAGGCGCACACGACTCCGCTCGGCTGGCTCAACTACCTGCTGGTCTGGGGGGCCCTCTACCAGGTGGGCTTCTGCTGGCGGGACGGGCTGCTGGGGCGCCCGCGCCTGCTGCTGCCCGCGCTCGGGCTCGGCGGGGCGCTGGCGTACGGGCTGCTCGTCGGCGTCGGCCCGTTCCCGCTGTGCCTGATCGGCGTCAGCGGCCAGCGCCTCGACAACACCGCGCCGCCGTCCGCCGCGCTGCTGGCGTTCGCACTGGCGCAGACGGCGGTCTTCGTCGCCCTGGAACCTCCGGTCGAGCGGCTGCTGCGCCGACCCCGCGCGGTCCGGACGGTGACCCGCGCCAACGCCCTCGTCATGATCGTCTACCTGTGGCACATGGTGCCGGTACTGATCCTCGGAGCCGCGCTCTACCCCACCCACGCCATCGCGGTGCCCACACCGGTCGACACCGAGTGGTGGCTGCTGCGGATCCCGTGGATCGCTGCCCTCACACTGCTGCTGGCGCCACTGGTCGCCGGGGCGGGCGCGCTCAGCGCCGCACTCCTCGCCCGGTCCAACGACCGCACCGGCGCAGGCGCCGGCACCCGCGACAGCGGCGGCCGTCCGGCGCCGCAGCCGCTGCTCGGCCTGCTGCCCGGCACGCTGCTCGCCGGCTACGCCCTCTACCGGTTCGCGATCAAGGGCTTCGCCCCGGACGGACAGCTCCCGCTGACCGCCCTCGCCTGCTTCGCCGCAGGCACCGCCCTGGTCCTCCTCTGCCGCCCGCGCGTCAGCGGACCAGCGCGAACACCAGACCCGCCGTAACGGCGCCGACGACCGTGCCGGCCACCGTCTGCGCCGCCGTGTGGTCCCTGACCGCGACCCGCGCGCAGGCCACCAGTGCCACCAGCGCACAGCCGAGGAGCCACCACAGCCCGAGCGCGACCGTCAGCATCGCGACAGCGCCTCCGGACACCGCCGTGTGGATGCTGATCTTCCATTTCGCCAGGGAGGTGATCGCCATGATCGGGACGAGCGTGGCCAGCATCGCCACGATCATCGCCGTCAGCTCGCGCGGCGCGCCCAGCACCGCCATCAGCACCAGGCCCACCAGGACCGAGGCCATCACGACCGGGATGACCTGCGTCCGCTTCGCCCGGTCCCCGACATAGCGGTCCCCGAACCTCCCCGAACGCATCCCGAGCTTGATGAACAGCATCGGCAGCACGCCAGCGAAGCAGGTCGCGAACAGGGCCCAGCCCACACCTGCGAGGCCGTGCCGGACACCGCCGACCAGGACGAGGCAGACCACGATGACGTTCGCCGGGTCGATCCACCGGGTGACCCGCCTGGCCCACGGCGGTCCCACCGGGACGGCAGCAGCCGCCGCCGTGGGTACCGGCGGGGACACGGCGGCGGTGTCGGTCATACGAGTGTTGCTCCTGTGCTTGTTCGAGACGTTCGCGGGCCACCATCATCCACGATGATCACCCACGACGCGCACAGCGCCCGGGCAGGGGCCGAGCCGGAGCCGGACCGGAGCCGGACCGTCAGCGGTGCGCGGGGTTTGCGGAGGCGTTCGCGGCCGCGACGGTGCTCTCGTAGAGGCCCAGGAAGGGGTTCTTGACGCTGGGGTTGCCCGTGCGGGGGCCCGCGGCGGCGGAGAAGTTCAGCGTGTCGGCGTCGGGCAGGCCGTTGTTGAAGATCACGCCGATCTCGTTGTAGGGACGGCTGGCCGTGACGGCGTGGCTGGGGTCGAGGTCCAGGACCGCGTAGGCGGTGTGCTTGGCGTAGAGCGGGTAGGCCGGCGCTCCGCCCAGGCCGCCGGGGACCCGGGGCTGCACCGTCACGGCATGGCCGTGGCGAGTGTTGATCGTCGAGCTGTCGTCGATGGCCACCTCGGGGTAGTAGGTCAGGCCGCAGGCGTTGACACCCTCGTTGGTGACCTCGATGAGACGCTTGGTCGCACCCAGCTTCGCGTCGTAGACGACCTTGACCCTGACCTGCCCCGGGGTGCAGAGGTGCTTGTAGGCGTACGAGTCGCTGTCCGCGTTGCCACCCCCGGGGGAGACGCTGTGGGAAGCGACGGCGGCATGGGCCGCCCCGGGGACAGCCGCGTTGGCGGCGCTCGCGCCGACCCCGCTGACGGCGAGGGCGAGGGTGGCGGCCCCCGAGAGCAGCGCGAGCGGCAGAATACGGCGGCGGACGTTCATGGGTATTTCCTCCTGGCAAGGAAGTTTGTACGCGGTGGGTTACATATCCCTACACGTTCCACGAAGGCGGACCGGTTTCCTCGCACTCGTAACAACTGCTGTTACTGACCATATCTTGACGCTGCGCCAGATCTCTTGCTATCGCCCGGAGCACCCGACTCCGGGGTCGCGCCGGGAACCCCTCGGAAGCCGCGCCACGCCACGCCGGCGAGCATGATCGAGGAGCTGTTCGTCGAGGCCTTGGCACAGCCGACCCCCGGCCCACCCGCCACCCCAGGGCCGAAGCCGACCGAAAGCGGAATCTGCAATTCCCAGAGCGGGCGAACATTTACCCCACCCACATGTGTATGATCCCCTCTCATGTATATAGCCCTGACCGTGGACACTCAATCAGATTCGTATAAATTTGGACAAGTCATCGGATATGTGATCATGGCCCTCATTGCGATCGGCATCGCCTGGAAAGCGACCGGCGACTGGCGGAATCCGATCGCCAAAGGCATGGCGGACCTCGAACAGGTCAAGAAAATCAGCAGCAAAAGAACACGCATACAGATCGCCTGCAACGTGGCGCTCCTGGCCGTCGCAGTGACGGCGGGAACGCTTCAGGCCGGCAGCACCAACCAGGCCGCCCCCACCACGCTGCGGACGATCAGCCCTCCGGCCACCGTGGGCAGCTATACGCTCATGCCCGAAGCGGCAGCCGCACAACTCACCGCACGCCTGAAGATTCCCACGACCGTACACGTCTCGTACTACGTGACGTCCGCCAACCCGACTCAGCCGACAATCATGCTGGAAACGGACGCCCAGGAATGGGATCCGGGACTCGCCCAGCAGCAGGCCGAATCCTCCCTGGCAGCACAGCTCAACAGCATCTTCGCCGGAGCCGGAGCGAGCTTGAGCGCCGACGGCATCTCCCTCGGAAATCCGCAGAATGTGTCGGCGGGTCCGCTCGGCGGGGAAATGCAGTGCGCAACGGTGTCGGACTCACGGGACATGTGCGCATGGGTGGACGGATCAACCTTTGGCGCCGTATACGTCCTTGAACAGGTCACCGTGCAGCAGGCTGCGACGATCGCCCTTGAGTTCCGGAACTCCGCCGAGCACTGAACGGCAGGATCCCCGACGCCGGGCACCGGCGGGTCACGCCACAGGTGGCGGGGTCGCCCGGCCGGGACCACCCTGGTTCCATGAGTGATCCGCCGATCGTCGTCCACGGCCTGACCCCGGGCACGCCGCCCTATCGGCGTGTGGAGATCGGCCACATCCCCGCCGGCCACGCCTACAGCACCGCCGACGTCATCGAGTTCGCTCGCCGCGTCGGCATGGAGAACCTGGACCCGCTCGATCCCGAGCTGGTCTCGTGGCACGGCGGCGGCCCGGACGAGTGGACGCTGTGAGGAGGAGCTGATCGTGGGCTATGAGCTGATGGCCGAGCCCCGTCCGGCACCCGGCGGGCACGAGGTCTACCTGTGGCACGTCGTCCCCGACGGGCACCAGCAGTCGCTGTGCCACAGGGAGTTGGGGCCGGGCGCCCTGGTGCTGCCGGTCGCGGACCTGGAGTCCCTGCACCGGAGCCGCTGCGAAGCATGCCGCAGGGCGTATGTGGCGACGTTCCCGCCGGCCGACTGACCAGCATGTCGAGACACACCTCAGAGACGCCCCTCCGAGACGCCCCTGGAATGGAGTCCCGGTCATGACTGCGCAGAAGCCGCTCATCAATATCCATCGCCAGCCGGACGGAACCTGGACCGTGGCGCCGCAGCCCCCGCTGGCCGCCACCACGACCTTCCTGACGAACGGCTGGACCGAAATCGCCCAGCTCCGCGCCGACTACGGCGCCGTCGACCACTTCGACGCGCCCGACTTCGAAGCCTTCGTAGCCCAGTACGGACCGCCACCGGACACCGTCACCGTGGTCTTCTGACCCGCCGCACAGATCCCCGCCCCCCGCCGTGGACCTCGGCCCGGTACGGGCCGGCATCAACAGCCAGGCCGGGATCGGCTACTGCGGGGTGCCTTCCAGGCCCTTCCATGGCCAGAGACCTCTGACTGCTCGGCCAGATCCTCCTGCGTCCACCCACGTCGCAGCCGCAACTCCTTGAGCAGCGCCCCGAATTCCACACCCCGCGTCGGCGGCGAGCACTGCGGGATACCTGCGGCGGATTCCACGACGCACCCGCGCAGGCACGGCTTGCCCCTGAACCCAGTGACAGATTTCAACCGACCGACCGCCCCAGGCAGCGGACGTCACGCAGGCATGTCAACGATGAGCCCCGCTCCCGTGGCCGCATCCGCCAAGCGCTTGTCGTAGGTGACAAAAGACGTGAGCCGCGATCGGATGCGCAGGGCCGTGCCCAGATGGATGGCATCGAGGCTTCGTACGGTCACCGGCCTCAGCGTCTGAGCAAGGATACGAATGCTCGGATCCATATCCACCAGGTCGATCAGGTCCAGGACCGGATGCAGCCGTGCGCCTGCTTCCGGCGCATGCCGGGCAAGCGCCCGGAACGCCTCGACCTCGACCAGAGTGGAACTGGTCCACCCGGTGTCCGCGCGCTCGTCCAGCCAGTCGCGCAATGCCTGTGACCCGGACTCGGCATGGACGAGTTTGACGACAGCAGCCGAGTCCAAATAGATCATCAGCGCTCTTCCCCCCGACTGCGAGAGATCTCATCGGCAACGTTGACGCCGTCCGGCTCACCCAGCGGCATGCTCAAAACCGCGCGCCGCATCGCAGCCGCGCGTTCTTTCCGCATGGCACTCTCCAGCACGGCCTGACGAATCGCGGCCGAACGAGAGCTTCCGTCATGGGTAAGGATGTCCAGGGCGTGTTCGGTCTCTATGTCGCTGCGGATCGTGATGGTGTCGGCCATACCAAGAGCGTAAGACTAAATGTCTTACGCGGCAAGAGTGCCTGCCGGACCAACAGGTAGTGTGAATCAGGACCGCGGTCGCGGGGCTGATTCCTGGTATCGGCGCAGGGCCACAGTGGGCCTGTGTGCCCACCGACACCGGCGCACCCACCCGCTGGCTGCACGGCCCGGCGGCATCCCAAGGGGTACTCCTTCGGCGCTGGGAGTGACTGCTGCCGAGCGGAACGCTGACTGCGGGGACACTTCCAGTCGAACCGTTGCCCACGGGAAATTTCCGAAGCGGGGATAGTCGACCTCCGAGAGTTCTCACCGGTGCGGGTGCTGCGGGGACGACACGCGCACGGGCTCGAACATCGGCCCCCTCTCCCAGAGGGACCCGTGCGGAGCGAGCGGTGCCCGCCCTTGTCCTTCCCGGTCGGCCCGGCGCCAGGCCGACCGGTACTCCGCCCCACCGCCGTCTACCTTCAGCGTGCGCCGGGCAGCAGCCCCGCCCAAGGGCCGACCGGCCCTTGGGCCCAGCGACCTGAGGTCCCTTGACCATGCGACGACGCGTGGGGAGGCGACTCGGCCAGTGCAGGCCGGCCTGCACTCTGTACGGCGGATTCACTGCCTGCCAGACTGCCCGGGAACTTACACCGCGCACATCGAGCACGCCCTCACTCTGTAAGCACAGACATCGGGAGAGCCAATGCGTCGTAACGCCCAACGATCCTCCGCCGCCCGCCGGGTCCTCCCCGCCTGCCTGGGAGTGGCTGTAGCAGCCACGGTGCTGGCGGCGGCACCGGCAGCCCAAGCTCTGCCGCGCCCGGCGACAGCCATCCCTTTCATCTCCTGCGAGTCGGATGCCGTCAACCAGACTCGGGGGGAGGTCGACTGCGACACGGCGTCCTCCTTCGGCGTCGGTGCCGACACGTGGGCCTGGACCGTCAACTACGTCAAGTCCACCGCCAGCACGAGCGACTACCTGGGCTTTACCTGTGGCAAGGGTGACACCTACGAGATAGGCATGATCATCACTGACAGCCTCGGGGACACGGAGTCGGGCTGGACCTCGATCTCCTGCCGTACCGGCATACCCGAGTGAGCGTTGGCTGACAAGCATCAGCCGCCGCCGTAGGCATTCGCGCTGGGGTCGCCGTCCGAGCAACGGTTGCCGGTCGGCCGGTCGGACCGGCCGTGAACACCCACCGCACCAGCGCGGTGCAGGGGTCCTCACCAGTGCTCACTAGTGAGGACCCTTCGCGGCCATCACTTCCGGCGCGCCCCGAAAGTGATCAAGGGTCCGCAGATTCTGCTGACCCTTCGCCGCAGGGGTACTGACCAGCAAGTGCCCGCACCCCGTTTCCGCTGCTCCGCGTTGGAACAGTCGTGACCCTCGCGCCGACCGCCGTCGCCCTCATCCCCGCCCAGCGCGACCGCGAATGGGTAGAGCTGGGCACCCGCAAGGTCTGGTAACCGGCCTGAGCGGTACAGTGCCCGCGACAAAGGGGGATGGCATGCGGGATGCATGGTTCACTTTGGCCAGCGGGTGCGTGATCATCGCATTCAACATCGTGAACCTGGCCCGAAGGCGCGATGCGGCATCGGCGAAAATGCGCCCGGCCGTACGGGCATGGATCCTCTTCGGGCTGGCGTCCATCCTCGCCTCGCTTGCCAGACTGTCGCACTGGACGACAGTTGCCATGGCCAGCGCCGATATCTGCAGCTTGTTGCTGCTGGCGCCTTGGGTTGTTCTGATGCTGCAACAGTGGCGGATACGCCAGGCGTCGTGACGTTCACCGGGTGATCTGCCGCTGAACTTCACAGTCAGCCGGATCGTGACTGAGACCCCGGGCGGCGGATACGCGACACCGCCGGGGGCCCGGGTGCCGGCTGCGCGGGGGCCAACCTGGCTGTACCGGCACCGGTCTTGGGGCCGTCCGTGCCCGCAGCCTCCCCAGGCGTACCTCACGGGCGCGGACGGCCGTCCAGCAACCGGCCCGCCTCCGCCTCCACGAGGAAGCAGGGGGCGGTCAGAGGGTCTGCACACTCGGTATCGACGGCGTGTAGCGGCGCTTCTGCCTCTCCGCCCTGGCACGCCCCCGCACCAGGTACAAGGCGACGCAGCCGCGGCAGTGCCTGATCTCGTAGCCCGGCCCGGATCCCTGCTCGATGCAGCCGATGACCGTGGTGTCGACCTTGTGGTCGCAGCGGTCGCAGTAGCGGCGCAGGTCGGTGGAGTCGAAGACGAGGTCGTTGAGGAACGCGATGTCCTCCCAGTGCATCTCCACGGCTACTCCTCCACCTGGTCGTCGTGGCATTCGCAGGTGCAGGCGATCTTCATGAAGCCCAGAACCGGATGCCGGTAACCCGGGGCCTGGCACGCAGGGTGCCCGTACGGCCAGTCGTCCGGGGTGTTCGGGTGCAGGGCGGTGCGGCAGTGCGGCGATAGGACTTGGTCCTCGCGAGGGGCCTGCCTCGGCGGGGTCACGGTCGGCGCGGTCACCGGTGGACCTCGGCGACCTGGTCGAGGACGCAGAGGACGGTGTACAGGCTGGAGATGAGCGATCCGATCTCCAACAGGAGCGTGGCGTTCGTCGCGGTCGACAGGTCGCGGGCACAGATCCTTTCGAGATCGCCCCGGGCGACATTGACCCTGAAGTCCTGCGCTGGCGTCAGCACCGGCCTGGGCGCGTCGGGTTCGGTCAGAGTGTGGAGCGTGGAGTCCGCCATGTCCTCGACGGTAGAAGTGGGCGTTGCGGCAACGGGCCGAAGTTGCTCCGAGTTGCTCGCGGCGCACCGCAGGCTTCCCGAGATTGCCTACGCGAGGTCCAGGGCAGCCCGCGCACGGGCGATCAGGCGATGCGCCCGGGGACCGTAGAAGGCTGACTCGTTGAGCGTGTCCCAGATCTTGGTGAACAGTGCGACGTCCGTGGCGTCGTCCAGCCACATCTCGGTGTTCCACGTCTCGGAGATCACGAGACGGTCGTCGTAGATCCAGAATCCGTCACCGGGCGCGATCTTCAACGGCGCCTCGAACGGGATGATACCCAGCGAGACAGTGCCCAGCCCGAGCAGACCGGAGAGGCGGTCGAGCTGTCCAACCAGGACGTCGGGGCGGCAGATCAAGACACGCAGAGCGCCCTCCCAGATCAGGGCATGGAACTCACGGCCCGGCTCGTACAGGGCCTCCTGTCGCCGCATGCGCGCGCTGACGGCTGGCTCGATGTCCTTCGGGGTACTGCGCAGTTCCACATACCGGCTAATGACCGCGCGGGCGTACTCGGCTGTCTGGAAGATCCCAGGGATCACGCCGAACTCGGCGCCGCGCATCACCCTCGTCTGCGAGAGCTCGACGATCCCGGCTTCCTGCCGCGCCCGGTGTCCGCCAGCCAGCTGCCGCCGCCACGACCGGTACCGAGTCTCAAAGCCCCGGAGCCGGCCTTTGAGCTCCACCGCGGACTCCGGGTTGCCGACGCCTTGGGCCCAGGCGTCCAGGTCCGCCAGGCTCGGGGTCTGCTTGCCGTTCTCCAGCTTGCTGACCTTCGAGGGCAGCCATTCCAGGGCCATGGCCAGCTGGCGCCCGGTGAGCCCGGCCTCGGTGCGCAGCTCCCGCAGCCGCGCACCGAGGGTGATCCTGGCCTGCTGAAAGTCGGTGCTCACCCTACAGACGGTACCTGTGCCGTGAACTCCCGTGCGGGGATCGCGAAGTGCAGGGCAGCGTCGCGGATCTGGCACCCTCTGAGGACTTCGGCGGGACCCTCGGTCAATGCCATGCCGAGGGAGCGGTCGCCGTCGAACTGGAAGATGCCGATGGTGCGCGAGTCGAAGATCCAGTAGTCGTACTCCGGCAGTCCGTGGCGTTGAGCCTCGGCTCGCTGCAGGTACCGGATGTCCTCTCCGGCCTCGACGCTGTCGGACACGTCCGAGAGGAGGAACCGCTGGTAGTCGGTCGGCGGATCGTCGATCAGCCGTACTCGCCCCACGTTCTTTCGCTGCTTCACCAGCTCCCTCATCAGGACCAGCCACGGGCGCCCCGGCTCGGCGACGTCCTCGCCGCGCAGGAACGCCTGCAGCGGCTCGCTCTCCGCGGCGACTCCGTAGGCCCGTCTGGTCTCCCAACGCCAGGCCGTGTGCTGGAAGCCGTCGCGGAAAAACTCGGTGATGGCCGCGCCGCTGATCAGGTCGGACACTCCGGCTACTCCTTCGGAGCGAAGCGCGTGAGCAGCGCGCGCGGGATGACGACGAACGTCTCGGAATCCTTGACGTCCCGCAGTTGGGCGAGGGCTTCGGGGTCGGTGAGGCGGTCGCCCTGGACGACGTAGTCGCCAGAGGGGGTCTCGTACAGGGTGGGGCAGTCGCCGTCCTTGGAGGTGGTGCCGAGGAACTTGAGCTTCATGGTGGTCACCCTTCGCTCGATCCCGGATCTGTTACCGGCTGCTGCGCACCGTAGCGCCGGGACGGCGAGAATCAGAAGAGGGCACGACCGCGGACACGGCGTAACGGACCGGCAACTTCCCGACGATCAGTCATATACCGTTGCAATCCTGGCGCTCCGCACCAGCGCCAGGGGGAACAGCGCCATGATCACACCACCGCCTGGACCGTCCTGGGGACACCCCTCCCAACCGACCACGACGCCCGGCATGTCCAAGCGGAAGAAGGGCTGCCTCGGCTGCGGCGGCTTACTGGGCATCTTCTTCCTGATCGGCATCATCGGCTCGATCGTCGACCCCACCAAGGCCACGGTGACCGGGGCTAGCCGAGCTTGGCGAAGACGTCGATCCGACGCAGCCGCTCCGTCTCGATCGCGCGGAGCTCAGCCTGGATCCTCCGGAGCTCCCTCGCCTTCCTCAACTTTGCTTCGAGCAGCGGCGAGTTGAGCGCTGTTGTCCTCGATCGCGGCATCGAGCGCCTCCAGCGTGAGCTCATGCCGCGCCGGGGCGTCCAGACCCAGCAGCTTGGCTCGGCGGTCCATCAACCGCAGCGCGGTATCGATGGTGGGCGATGGTCGACGGCTGGTACTGGAAGTTCGACATTCGGGACTGCTGCTGGTCGGGTGGTGGTTCGGGCGGCGAGGAGGTCATGGGGCGCTGGCGGTCGGGGGCGCGGACGAGGCGGGCGAGGGTTCGGTCGGTGGTCTCGCTGTCGGTGCGGTGCATGGCGTTCGCCTCACGGTCCGCGGATGCCACCTGCCGCCAAGTGTAGCCACACCCTACGATCAGGTGTAGCTACACCGCAAGGGATTTCAGACTCTTGGTGTAGCCACACCATGTCCCTGCTGCATTGCCGGGTGTAGCCACAGAGCGGTACCGTTCGCCCATGCCGAACGCACCGAAGACCCCGGTCAGCCGATTCCGTATCGACGCCGACGAGTGGGCTGCCTTCGGTGAGGCCGTCCCCGAGGACACCGACCGCTCCGCCGTGCTCCGCCAGTTCGTCGCCTGGTACCTCCACCGCCCCGGCGTGAAGGCCGTGAAGCGCCAGGCTCCACCAGCGACCCCGGTAGAGAACCCCCGGCGGGTCGCCGGCCGAGCCGAGCACGAGCTGGAGCGCCAGGCCGCACACGCGGAGCCGGGTCCGGCGTTCCCCTGGTACGTCGCCCATCTCCAGCCGGAGCAGGTCGCCCAGTTGGCGGCCAGCGCCCAGAGGCATGAGGGCTGGGCCGAGCGCCTGCAGGCCGCCGCCGACGCTGCGCCCGACGATCCGGATCGGGCCGTGGTCGAGTACGCCACAGCCCAGGGTCTCCTCGGCCGAACCGATTACCAGCAGGTGGGTGCGGAACCGCCCGAGTCCTGACCGCCCCAGCATCAGCTCACCCGTCGCTCGGCGGCATCGAGCGCCTGGGCGAGCTGTGCGAGGTCGTGCCAGTTCCAGACCCGGCGCCCGCGGTCGTCCAGGCCGACGGGCACGGTGCAACTGCTCCCGGTCGAGCAGGTCACCGTGGACGGCTCGTCGACGGGTTGGTGGATGCGGAGCTCTGCGCCGCACCAGGGGCAGGGCCGGTCGGGGATGACGGTGGAGAGCGTGCCGATGCCGAGGACGCACAGGAGTTGGCGGCTGCTGTTGTCGGCGACGGCCGTCGATGTAGACGCAGGCCCAGTGGACGCCTTGGCTCCAGCTGGCGTTGTGGTGCCATCGGGGGGTCGGTCGCGGGTCGTGATCGATCCGGCACTGCGGTTCGAGTACATGGGCTGGATCGTGAAGGGCATCGAGGGCGTGTACGAGTACGTGACCCTGCAGGTGCGGAAGGAACTGATGGATGCTCTGCAGGCGCGTTGGGAGCGGGCTCTGGATCACCTTCAGAAGGGAAGCCTGAAGATCGCCTCCAGATTCCCTCCTGCATCAGCGAAAAAGGAGCCCCGGACCGATCATGGTCCGGGGCTCCGCCGCTGGTGGAACCCGGTGGGCGCAGACGGTTTCGAACCGCCGACATCCGCCTTGTAAGGGCGGCGCTCTACCGCTGAGCTATGCGCCCGGGAGGAGCTAAGGATACCTGCTCCCGCGCGTGCTCCGTGTCGGGCTGGGTGCGCCGGTCATGGGGCGGATGCGAGGATGAGGCGAGGCGGGCCGCTGAGGCCTGGTGGCGCGGGTTGCGGAGCGGGAGTAGACGTGGCGGGCGGATCGGCGCGGTGGGGGCGGCGGGGTGAGGCGGCGCGGGCGGGTGCGCTGGCTGCCAAGGATGCCGCTGCGCAGGCGTTCTACGACCTGGACATGGCGCAGCGCGACGTGGACATCTCCGTGCAGGCCGTCGCGGCGGCGGACACCTCCCCCGGAGCGCAGCGCGCCATCGCCGACTTCGCGGCCATCGGCACCCGGATCGACCAGATCAGCAGCGCCTACATCGAGGCCCTCGACGCCACCGACCTCGACGCGGAGGACCTGGACCCGGGTTCGGCCGGGCAGGCACAGCAGCGGCTCGAACACGCCAGGCAGCAGTTCCTCTCCGCCAAGGCCGACCTGGAGCGCTTCGCCGGCTTCCTGGAGCCGCTCATCGCCGCCGCCGAGGCCCAGCTCGCACAGGTCACCCCGGCCGTGGAGCGCGCCAAGCAGGCGTGGCTCGCCGCGAGCAACGCGCTCGACGCCGTCCGCGCCGCCCGCCTCAGCGGCGACGACCTGGGCCGCAGGCTCGCGAGCCTGTCCCCGCAGCTGGCCCTGCTGAACGAGGGCGTCGGCAAGCACGGCGTCCAGAAGGTGCTGCAGACCGCGGCCGAGATGCAGCGCAGCGCGGAGGCGATTCGTGCCGAGGCCGAGCGGCTGCCCGAGCAGGCGAAGGAGATCGACCAGCGGCTGGGGTCGCTCCGCACCCGCACCCAGGCGCTGGAGACCAGGGCCGGCGGCATCGAACCCGTCCTCAGCGAGCTGCGCCGCCGGTTCAGCGCCGAGTGCTGGCAGGACCTGCAGCAGGTTCCGCAGCAGACGCAGGCCGCCGTGCGCGACGCCCGCACCAGGCTCGTCCAGGCCGAGCAGGCCCGCGACCAGCAGCGCTGGTCCGACGCCGCCGACGTCCTCGCCGTCACCCGGACGCTGCTGAACACCGCAGACGGGGCCGTCGCCACCGTCAACGACCGGCTGCACTCCCTCAACGAGGCCCAGCGCGCCCCGCAGGCCGAGATCGAGCGCACCCGCTTCGCGCTGCGCGACGCCCAGCGCCTCGCGATGGCCGGGCGCAGCGCCCCCGACCCGCGCCACGCCGCGCCCCTGGACGCGGCGGTCACCCGCCTGGACCGCGCGGCCGAGGCGCTGACCGGTCGGCACCCGGACTACTGGCACTTCCTGACGGAGATGGCCGCGGTCAGGGAGACCGCCGCGCGCGTGGTCCAGCAGATCCGTGAGGAGCGCGGCGCGGGGGCCCGCTGACAGCCCGGACCCGATGGCGACCCGGGCCCGCAGACGGCACCGCTCGCGGCCCGTAAGCTTCGGTCATGCCTCGTTATGACTACCGCTGCCGCGCCTGCGGGACCACGTTCGAACTGCGCCGTCCGATGTCCCAGTCCGACGCCCCGGCGATGTGCCCGGCCGGACACGAGGACGCCGTGAAGCTGATGTCCATGGTCGCCGTGACCGGCACCGCGAGCGGCAGCGGCTCCGCCGCGGCCCCGAGCCAGGGCGGCGGGGGCGGGGGCTGCTGCGGCGGAGGCTGCTGCGGCTAGCCCGGGGAGTGTTGGACCGGATGCGGGACCTGTCCCGATTTCGTGGACAGGTCCCGCATCCGCATCGCATCCGTGTCCGTGCCGGTCGCCGCTACCGGACAGGTGACGGGACCAGCACCCTCGCCAGGATCCTGCGGACGATCTCCTCGCCCGCCGCCGCGCCGGTCTCGGTCAGCGCGGTCACGCCCGGCGCCAGCCACCCGCTGTCGGCGAGCGCGCCGTGCCCGGGGCGGAAGCCCGCGGCCGCCGCGAGCAGCAGTTCCGCGTCGAGCAGCGAGTCCCCGGCCGAGAGCACCGTCTTCGCCCCGGTCCGCCGCTCCACCTCGGCCAGCGCCGCGGACTTGGTCAGCGGCTGCGGCACCAGGTAGATCTTCCGCCCCTGCAGTGACACGGTGTAGCCGCGCCCGTCGGCCCAGCCGGTCAGCTCCTCGACCCAGCCCGCCGGCAGCTGCTCCCGCTCCACCACGAGGTAGGCGAAGAGGTCCTCGGCGACCCGGCGCTTCAGCGTCCACTCCGGGTCGGCCTCCAGCGCCAGGTGGTGGACGACCTCGTCCAGCGGCGCGCAGTTCTGTGCGAGCACGGCCCGGACCTGGGCGTGCCAGTCCCCGTCGGTCACCCCGTCGACCAGCAGATGGCCGCCGTTGGCGCAGATCGCGTAGCGCGGGGCCCAGCCGGGGACCGGGCCCGGCAGGTGGACGCGCTGGTACTGGGCACGGGTACGGGTGGTCACCGGGACGAATTCGGCCACCGCGATCAGGTCGGTCAGCAGTTCGGCGCAGCGCTCGGTCATGAAGGACAGCGGCTTGCCGTTGTGCACCTCGACGGCGAGCAGCCGCGGCGCGTCCTCGTCGGGCATGCCGAGCTCGAGGGCGCGCGGCGAGTAGATGAGCGTGCGGTCCAGGTCGCTGCCGACCAGGAACCCGGTCTCCTGCAGCGGTGTCAGGGGTGTCATATCGATATCGCCGTGCCTTCGTCTCCGGTGGCGCCACGGGTGAACTGTGGGTGGATCAGGCCGACGCAGCTGTAGGGCAGGCCGTCGACGACCTCGACCGGCACGCTCCGCTGCTCGGCGAGCAGCCGGATGTGTCCGAGGTCGGCCTCCGCTCCCCTCCGTACCAGGACCCGCCACGGCACGCGCCGCAGCAGGACCCGCGTGGTCTCGCCGACCCCCGGCTTGACCAGGTTGACGCTGTGGATGCCGTACTCCTCGCTGATCCGCTCGACTGCGGCCCAGCCCGACCAGTCGGGTTCTCGGTCGGTGGTGCCCGCCGGGGCGACGGCCCCGACCTGGGGGAAGCAGGCGGTGACGGCGTCGAGGAACTCGGCGGAGACGTCGGCGCCACCCAGCTCCCGGTAGAACTTCGCGCCGTGGAAGTCGTTCGGGCCGATCAGCCCCGGCCGCAGCACCGTGCGGGAGACCAGGCCGGACACGGTCGAGTTGAGGCAGGCCGAGGGGATCAGGAAGTCCTCGCGGGTGCCGAAGACGCGGACGCAGTGCCCGGGGTCGGCCAGCACCGCCAGCTCCGGGTTGAACGCCGTGCCCTCCAGTGCGGCCTCCAGCTCCCGGGTGATCGCGCCCTTGCCCGTCCAGCCGTCGACGAACACCACGTCGGCGGGATCGTGGTGCTCCGCCAGGTAGCGCAGCGCCACCTGGTCGATGCCCCGGCCCCGGACGATGGACACGGCGTAGTGCGGCAGGTCGAGGCCGTGGGCGTACTGCGCCCAGCGGCGCATCAGGATGCCGACCGGCGTCCCGGCGCGGGCCAGGGAGGCCAGCACGGCGCCGCGACCGCGCTCGGCGAGCACGGTCGCGGTGACCGACGCGACCGCCTCGGCGATCCTCAGCGCCGACTCCCGCAGCGCCTGCTGGAACAGCTCCTGGTATTCGGCGGTGGGCTGGTACTCGACCGGCAGCGACTCGGCGTAGTGGGCGCCGCCCTGCTGGACCGCCTCCTCGCGCTCCTCGACGGGGGCCTCCAGGGAGACCTCGGACAGGTCCTTGAGCAGCCAGGACACCTCGTCGGCGCGGTAGGACGAGAACGCGGGGCCGTGCAGCGGCGACGGCAGGGTCGTGGACAGACCCGACGGCAGGGCCTGCGGACGACGGGCCGGGACCGCGGCCAGGACGACCAGGTCGGTGACCCCGCGCAGCCGGTCCAGCAGTCCGCGCCCCGGGCTGTGCAGCGCGGCGCCGTCCGCCGGGGAGTCCACCACCAGCACGATCGCGTCGAAGCGCCGCGCCCCGTCCCGACCCGGTGCGACGTTGTAGGCGTAGCGGGTGCCCCCGCCGTCGGCCGGGGCGTCGTGCGCCGGGAAGGTGAGCCTGGTGCGCACGGCGTAGCCGGGGTCGTCCAGCGCGAGCACCGGGGAGCGGGTGGTCGTGGAGAACCACACCTCCCCCGTTCCGCCCGTGCCCGTCCACAGCTGCTGGAGCGCGGCGGCGAGCCGCAGTGGCGCGTACATCAGCTCCTCGGTGCCGAGCACCAGCACCCGCCCACGGGGCCCCTGGCCCTCCGCGAGCGCCTCGGCGATCCTGGCGGCCATGCCGGGCAGCGCCGCGTCCAGCGCGGCCCGGTCCCCCGCGCCGAAGCCGTGGCGTCCGCCTTCGCGCAGGCCCAGCGGCCAGCCCAGCTCCACCCGCCGCAGCGGGGCGGGATCGCCGGTGGCGACGTGCGGGTCGCAGCTCTGCCGGGCCTCCTCGGCGGCGACCAGCGCCGCGCCGCGCTCCAGCACACCGTCCGGCAGCCCCACCGCGCCGGAGACCACCGCCACCACGTCGATGCGCACGCCCAGCTCGGCCGCGGTCTTGTCGAACAGCTCGCGGTCGCGGTCGTCCCGCAGGTCCACCAGCGCCGCCACGACATAGCGGGAACGGGGGAAGCGCGTGTGCAGGGCGGTGACGGTGTTCACGACCGTGCGCCCGGTCGACAGCTCGTCGTCCACCAGCACCAGCGGCCCGGACCCGGCGAAGAAGCCGGGGTCCTCGGGAAGCAGCAGGTGCGAGGTCGCATGCGAGTGCTCCTCCTCGAAGCCGCCCACCGGCTCCACCCCCGCCACCGGCCGACGGGTCGAATGGAGGTACGGCACTGCCAGCCCGTCGGCGACGCAGTGGCCGAGTCCGGTCGCGGTCTCCGCGTAGCCCAGGACCACCGCGGACCCGGCCTCCTCGCCCAGCAGCTCGCCCACCGCGAGCCCCAGATCGAAACCGGCCCGGTACACCGTCTCCGGCCGCTGCGGTACGTGCTTGCCGAGCACCCGCGACACCAGCAGATGCGCCCGGCGCGGATTGCGGCGCAGCGCGAGCCCCAGCAGCTCCCGCGCGGAACCCTCCGGCAGCCGTACGCCGAGCCTCTGCTCGACCCACGCCCCCGACCAGACGCCCCCGTCCTCGGAGGTGCCGGCCGTCGTCCGCTGCTCAGGTGTCATCATGCTGCTCTCGTCTTCCTTGTTCCGGGCGTAGCTCATCAGCCGAAGATGTCGGCCGGGTGTACTCAGTGGCACGTCAGCGGCACAGGCAGGCGGCCAGCAGCTCCGCGAAGGTCACGTCCTCGCGGGCGACGCCGAACACCGAGGCCCGCAGCATCACCCGCTGCGCCCACGCCCGGTGCGGCTTCACCTCGTTCATCTTGTTGGTGTAGGCCGAGCGCATCACCCCGCCGCCGGCCCGGTCCCGGTGCAGGATGTCCGCCGCGTCCGACCACTCCTCGTGGGTGACCACGGCCAGCGCGTGCACCGCGGGGACATGGCTGGGGTGGATGCAGGTCTTGCCCAGCAGCCCGTTGGCGCGGTCCAGCTCGATCTCGCGGATCAGCCCGTCCAGGTCGTGCTCGATCAGCTTACGGCGGACCCCGTCCGTCGGCGGCTCGGTGTCGGAGAACGGCGAGGCCCGCAGCTGCGGCTTGAACTTGCGCTCCTGCACCGGGAAGTACTCCCACACCGGGCCGGTGATCGTGTAGCCCGATCCGTCGGACCGCCCCAGCACATTGACCACGTCGCCGATCACCGAGGCCACCAGCTGCACGTCGTAGGCGCTGAGGTCCGGCGGGCGGCGCAGCCCGTAGGCCGAGCACAGGTCGGTCACCCCGAGCCGCACCGCCAGCACCAGCTCCCTGTGCTTCGCCAGCGCCCGGGACACCCCGGCCAGGGTGTCCCGGCGGGTCTCCAGATGGGCCAGCTCCGGCGACTCCAGCACCGGCATCGCGAACAGCCGCAGCCCGCAGGCAGCGCGTACCTCCGCCAGCGCCTCCAGGAACGGAAGCCCGCTCTCCTCGGTGAACTTCGGCACGACGAACCCCGACAGCACCCGCAGTGCCGGGCCGAGCCGGGCCGCCAGGTCGGTGATCTGCCCGGCGTGCCGGACCCGCACGAACAGCAGTGGCCACGCCTCCCCCGCGTCGCCCTCTCCGCCGGCCCCGCCCCCACCCTCGTCCTCGTCCGCGAGCCGCCTCAGCTGGTCGACCAGGTTGGCCTCGGCCGCCGCCACCTCCGCGTCGGCTATGGCGTCCTCCAGGCACAGCACCATGGACACCACGCCCAGCGCGGCCTGCTTGCGGATGTCCTCGAGCAGACGGGGGCGGGTCGCCGGGGAGTACAGGGTCGCGCCCAGGGCCGTGGACAGCACACCGGCTTCGCTGTCCCGGTCGAAGCCGGCGGGCTCGTGCAGGAACAGGCGCTGCCGGGTGTCCTCGGACAGCTGGCTGAAATGGCGCATGGGTGCCCCCGGGATGTGGTGTGACGCCAAGAGTGAGGACGGGTGACGGTGGTGTGGAACGTCCGGGAACCGTCGCAGGAACCGCCGGGGCCGTTGACGGATCATCGTACGTACTGCAGGGCCATAAATCAGCCATGAAACATGACGTTTTCGGAACCTTCGCCTCCGGTGCCCCCACGACCCCGCGGGCTGCCTCCCGGTAACCTCCGCGAAACCCGGCGGGGCGCAGGCGTGCCGACGACAGCCGGTTCCCCCTGCCCGCCCCCTCCACCTACTCTTTCCCTGTCACGGGATCAGTCCGGGAATCCGACTCAGGGAGTGCGCGAACCAGCTATGACCAAGGTCATGCCCAAAGGCAGCAACACGCCCCTCACCTCCGTGGACGCGCTGCGCGCCGTTCTGAGGTGGCGCGTTGCGCCCGGTGCCCCGGACATCGACGCGGTCGCCCTGCTGCTGGGCAGCGCGGGGCGGGTCCGCAGCGACGCGGACTTCGTCTTCTACAACCAGCCCAGGCATCCCAGCGGCCGGGTCAGGCACCGCTCCAAGTCCCGGCTCGGCGACGAGCTCACCGACACCCTCGACATCGACCTGGCCCAGCTGCCGACCAATGTCGAGCGCGTCGTCGTCGGCGGCAGCGCCGAGGGCGGGACCTTCGGGCAGGTCGCCGGGCTGTGCATCCTGCTCTACGACATCGCCCGGGGACCGGACGCCGAACCGATCGCCAGATTCGACATCACCGACGCGGGCGGAGTCGCCGCGCTGCTCTTCGGCGAGATCTACCGCAGATCGGGAACCTGGAAGTTCCGGGCCATCGGCCAGGGCTACTCCTCCGGGCTCGGCGGACTCGCCAAGGACTTCGGCGTGACCGTGGACGACGAGGACGAGGACACACCGGACACGCCCACCGCGGCCGCGCCGCCGGAGCAGGCCCCGCAGCAGACACCCCAGCAGGCGCCGGACGAGACCGTGTCCCCGGTCACCGCGCCCGCCACCGCACCGGCGACCACGCCGTCGACGCCCCCCGTGCCGCCGCTGCCGGTGTTCCCCCCGCTGCTCCCCGTCCCCGAGGGCTTCGTCCTGCCGCCCCAGGGCCCGCAGTTCCTGCCCTCGCGCTGAGACCCCCGACGGCCGCCGCCGACTACCCGTTGGCGGGCTTGAACCCCCGCTGCCACTGGAGACCCCACCCGTACAGCCGGTCCAGCTCCCCCTGGAACCCGTACACGTACTTGGCCTCCCGGCGCACCCGCATCACCCCGCCGCGGTTCTCGATCAGCGCCACCGCGCACGACCGCGCCTGCGCGGCGGCCTGGTCGAGCTTCACCTCGATCGAGCGCCCGCCCGGCGGGAACAGCGTCACGATCGCGTGCGTACGGTCGAACGCCGGCGTCTCGTCATAGATGTAGACGAAGATGAGCAACCGCTTGAAGTGGTCCTTCTTGCCCAGATCGATGTACATCGTCTCGCCCGAAGGAGCACCCGAGCGGTCGTCCCGGCTCAGCCGGATGAACGGCGAATGCTGCAGGTCCCCGTACAGCTCACCCAGCGGCTGGATCACGCCCTTGCTGCCGTCGGCCAGTTCGTACAGGCAGCCGAGGTCGAGGTCGACCGCCACCGGCTGGCCGCCGGCGTGCGGCAGCGGCATCGGTTTGAACAGCGTCGGATGCAGCAGCCCCCGCCACCGCTCGCCCGCCGACCGCCGGTCCGGGTCGGGCTGACGCGTCGTCCAGTGCAGATTGACCTGCATGGTGCCGCCGACGACGCCCTGCTCGGTCAGCGCCACCTCGGGCGAGCCCTTGGTGAGTATCACCCGGTCCATGCCCGTGTCGAACGTCGACTCCGCCTTGCGCAGGAAATCCTTCAGTCCAGCCATCGTCTCCCCCACTCCCGGCCGGGCACCGGCACCGCGTGCCCGGCCTCTCGCCTGACAGCCAATCAATACCTGCGAGCTACCCACCTGGAGGCGTCCGCGCACCACTCTTCCGTATGGGTCCGACAATCCCATGCCCGGGCCCGACCGCCACCTCCCGGGGGCCGCCCCCGCCGCCACGCCCGCCCTTCCCTGGTTACAACTGGCTCACACGTACGATGCGCGGCCCCCTGACGCGATATCGTCTCCACGCACGCGTGTCGCGGCGTCAACTCCGCCGCCTCTGGGGGACACCGCAGTCGCACCCAGCATTGCCAAGTGCCGCCCCCTGCCGCCCGACCCGAAGCTGAGGCCCCTACCGTATGAACCTTTCGTCGATACAGCTGGTGTGGCTGGCCATCGCCTGCGCGACCGCGCTTGCCGTCGCAGTCATCATGAGTCTGCTGCGCACCAAGAAGCCCAAGCACGCCGCGGACGCCGCCGACTCCTGGGAGCGCAGCGAGGAGCGCCGCCGCCGCAAGGAGGCCCTCTACGGCAGCGCCTCCTATGTGCTGCTCTTCGCCTGCGCCTCCGTCGCCGCCGCGCTGTCCTTCCACGGGCTCGTCGGATTCGGCGAGGAGAACCTCAACCTCTCCGGCGGCTGGCAGTACCTGGTCCCCTTCGGCCTCGACGGCGCGGCCATGTTCTGCTCGGTCCTGGCCGTGCGCGAGGCCAGCCACGGCGACGCGGCCTTCGGCTCCCGCATGCTGGTGTGGCTGTTCGCCGGTGCCTCCGCCTGGTTCAACTGGGTGCACGCACCCCGCGGCGGCATGCACAACGGCGCCCCGCAGTTCTTCGCCGGCATGTCGCTCTCCGCCGCCGTCCTGTTCGACCGCGCGCTGAAGCAGACCCGCCGCGCCGCACTGCGCGAGCAGGGCCTGGTGCCCCGCCCGCTGCCGCAGATCCGCATGGTCCGCTGGCTGCGCGCCCCCATCGAGACCTACCGCGCCTGGTCGCTGATGCTGCTGGAGAACGTCCGCTCGCTCGACGAGGCCGTCGAGGAGGTGCGCGAGGAGAAGCGCGACCGCGAGGCCGCGGCCCAGCGCCAGCGCAGTGAGAACCGGCGCGAGCGCGCCGAGTTGAAGGCCATCTCGCGCTCCGCCCCGCTGCGCGAGCTGACCACGCTGGAGGCGTCCGGCAGCTCCGAGAGCGCCGCCTCGCTGGAGCCGGTCTCCCCCCGCGGCGCCCTGCCCCGCCGCCGGCGCAGCCAGGTGCTCGAACCGGCCGGTCCGACCGGCGGCGACACCCCGGACGAGGACAGCAACGCGATGCCCCGGCTGGACTCCCTGGAGAAGAAGCTCAAGGACCTGGAGCAGCAGTTCGGCTGAGCCGGTCAACGTGCCCTCCGGAACGGCGCGGGCACGTACAGTGTCCACATGATTGCCAGGCCAGCGACCTCCTCCACCTTGAAGGAGATCAACCTCCGTACCGTCCTCGAGGTGATCCGGACCGCGCCGCCGGTCTCCCGTGCGGAGATCGCGCGGCGCACCGGCATCTCCAAGCCGACCGTGTCGGCGCTGCTGCAGGACCTCCTGGAGATGGGCCTGGTCTCCGAGACGGTCCGCGAAGAACTCGGCCCCACCTACGGCGCGCTGTTCTTCGCCCCCCGCCCCGAGGCGGCCCATGTGCTGGCGCTGGACGTCGGGGCGCGGCGGCTGCGCGGCGCGGTGGCCGACCTGGACGGGGTCGTCCACATCCGCCGGGACGTCACCGTGGAGGGCCTGGACGCGCACCGGATCGTGGGCGCCGCGGCGGCCCTCGCCGAGGAGCTCTGCTCCGGGGCCGGCATCGGCCGCAAGGCGCTGCAGCACGCCGCCATCGGGGTCCCCGGAGTGGTGGACCGCCGCGACGGGCGGATCTGGCAGGCCGCCAACGTCCCCGCGCTGGACGGGTTCCAGGCCAGGCAGTCCTTCGAGAAGGCCCTCGCCGTGCCGGTCACCGTCGAGAACGACATCCATCTCGCCGCGCTCGGCGAGCAGCGCCACGGCGCCGAGACCAACACCGACGCCGAGAGCTTCGCCTTCCTGTCCGTGGGCACCGGCGTGGGCGCGGGCCTGATCCTGCACGGCGAGCTGCACCGCGGCTTCGCGGGCGCGGCAGGGGAGCTGGACTGCGCGCTGGAACCGGAGACCTTCGACGCCAACGACCCCTGCGCGGCCGCGCTGCTGGCCTACGCGGCCACCCGGCTCCGCGGCCGCCCCGACCTCAGCACCGAGCAGGTCTTCGACCTGGCGCGCTCGGGCGACCCGGACGCCTGCGCGGTCGTGGACGAGGAGGTCCGCCGCATCGTCGGCTACCTGGCCACCCTCGCCGCCGTCGTCGACGTGGAGTTGGTGGTCCTCGGCGGCGGCATCGGCCTCAACGGCGACCTGCTGCTGCCCCGGGTCAGCGAACGGCTGGCCGCCCGCGTCCCCTACCCGCCGCGGGTCGAGGTCTCCGCCCTGGGCGACGCGGCGGTGCTCACCGGCGCGGTCGCGGTCGCGACCCGCGCCGCCCTCGAGCAGATCCTCAGCCTGCGCTTCGGCGCCCAGGGCCGCCGCCGCGCCTAGGTCGCCGCCGCGGTCCCGGCCTCGGCGGCGGCCTCGGAGGCGATGCGCCGGTTCCTGGCCAGGGAGGACAGCAGCGCCAGGCCGATGAAGGCGACGCCGATCAGCCCGGTGACGATCTCCGGGATGGTGTACTTGATGGAGACCATGAGGATGATCGACAGCGCGCCGATGGCGTAGTGCGCGCCGTGCTCCAGGTAGACGTAGTCGTCCAGGGTGCCCTGGCGGACCAGGTGGACCGTCAGCGAGCGGATGTACATCGCGCCGATGCCCAGGCCCAGGGTGATCTCGAAGATGTCCTGGCTGATGGCGAACGCGCCGACCACGCCGTCGAAGGAGAAGGAGGCGTCGAGCACCTCCAGGTAGAGGAAGAGGAAGAACGCGGCCTTGCCCGCCACCAGCACCGCGGACTTCCCGGCCGGCCGCACGGTGCCGGAGGACTCCCCCGCCGCGTCCCCCTCGGCGTCCTCGTCCTCGTCCTCCCCGGCCGATTCGAACACCTCGGACAGCCCGCTGACGGCGAGGTAGGTGGTGAGCCCGGCGACCCCGGCGAGCAGCACGGTCTCCGCGCCGCCGCCCGCGAAGAAGCGCGCCGAGAGCATCAGCACCAGCATCGAGACGACCACCGAGAGCTGGTTGAGCTTGCCGATCCGCTCCAGCGGCCCCTCGATCCAGTGCAGCCAGCGGACCTCCTTCTCCCCGAGGATGAAGTCCAGGAAGATCATCATCAGGAACATCCCGCCGAAGGCCGCGATGGCGGGGTGCGCGGCGTCCAGGTGCTGGGCGTAGGTCATCCCGCCGGAGGTCTTCGCCGAGTCCAGCGCCAGTGAGATCACCGTCTGCGGGCCGATGTGCGCGGTGAGCGCGACCACCAGCAGCGGGAACACCAGCCGCATCCCGAACACGGCGATGAGCACGCCGACGGTGAGGAAGATCTTCTGCCAGAACGGGGTCATCCGCTTGAGGATGGTGGCGTTGATGACGGCGTTGTCGAACGACAGCGAGATCTCGAGGACCGAGAGGATCAGGACGACTCCGAAGCCGTCCGCCCCCCAGAAATACGCTGCGGCCGCCAGACCGAGTGCGGTGATCCCGAGGGACCATCCGAAAGTTCGCAGGAGCACGGGGAGTTGTCCCTTTCGGTCACGTGCGGCACGAGCAGGCGGGAGTCCCCCGACGCGCTCGTCCGAGCGCTCCCCGCCCTGCCCGCAATCCTCTTACTGAACATTTACCCCGAAGTCTAGGGCGATCCCCCTCAGCCCAGAGGCATAACCCTGCCCAACCGCCCTGAACTTCCATTCGACGCCGTAGCGGTAGAGCTCGCCGAAGATCATGGCCGTCTCGCTGGACGCGTCCTCGGACAGGTCGTAGCGGGCGAGTTCGGCTCCGTCGGCCTGGTTCAGCACCCGGATGTAGGCGCCGCGGACCTGGCCGAAGCTCTGCAGCCGCGACTCGGCCTCATAGATCGAGACCGGGAAGACGATCTTGTCCACCTGCGGCGGGACCAGGGCCAGATTGACCTTCACGACCTCGTCGTCCTCGGCGCCCGTGCCCCCGACCAGGTCGTCGCCCATGTGCTGGACCGAGCCCTCGGGGCTCTTCAGGTTGTTGTAGAAGACGAAGTACTCGTCCCCCAGCACCCTGCCGCCGGAGCAGAGCAGCGCGCTGGCGTCGAGGTCGAAGTCGGCACCGGTGGTCGCCCGCGCCTGCCAGCCCAGGCCGACCTGCACGGCCGTCAGGTTGGGCGCGGCCTTGGACAGTGAGACATTGCCGCCCTTGGCGAGCGAGACGCCCATGCTGTTCTCCCCTTTGCCGGATCCGCCCGGTCGTGGAGTCGGACCGGGCCCTGCCCCGAAGTCTAGACGGAGGCCGTTCTGACCAGGCGGGAAAGCCCGATGCACGCGAAGGGGCCGTCCGTCCCGCGCGGTGAGCAGCAGGTCGGACGGCCCCCGGCCGGGCCGGTGCCGGGTCAGACGTTGACGCCGAAGTCCTGCGCGATGCCGCGCAGGCCGGAGGCGTAACCCTGGCCGATGGCGCGGAACTTCCACTCCGCGCCGTTGCGGTAGAGCTCACCGAAGACCATCGCGGTCTCGGTCGAGGCGTCCTCGCTGAGGTCGTAGCGGGCGATCTCCTGCCCGTTGGCCTGGTTGACGATGCGGATGTAGGCGCCGCGGACCTGGCCGAAGCTCTGCAGCCGCGACTCGGCCTCGTAGATCGAGACCGGGAAGACGATCTTGGCCACGGCCGTCGGGACGGTCGCCAGGTTGACCTTGATGACCTCGTCGTCGCCCTCGCCCTCACCGGTGAGGTTGTCACCGGTGTGCTCGACGGAGCCGTCGACGGACTTCAGGTTGTTGTAGAAGACGAAGTCCTTGTCCGAGCTCACCTTGCCGGTCTCGGCCGTGAGGATCGCACTCGCGTCCAGGTCGAAGTCGGCGCCCGTGGTCGTCCGGGCTTCCCAGCCCAGACCCACGAGCACCGCGGTCAGGCCCGGCGCCTCCTTGCTGAGCGAGACATTGCCACCCTTGCTGAGGCTGACACCCACGAGTCCTCCAGTTGCAGGGGGAGCACTTCGCCGTGCCCCCGTCAGTGCGGTTTCGGTTGCTGTCAAGCCAACGGCTCGATCGTAGTGTCGGGTTCCCCGGCTCCGCAGCCGCACCGCACCGACGGATGACCGGGCCGACCGGTCGGACGGTGTGCCCGCGCGTCAGAGCGCCGCGAGCGCCGCCAGGTACTGCTGCTGGTCACGGGCGTCCGGCAGGCCGTTGACGACGGTCCAGCGGACCACACCGGTCTTGTCGATCACGAAGGTGCCGCGGACCGCGCAGCCCTTCTCCTCGTCGAACACGCCGTAGGCGCGGGACACCGCGCCGTGCGGCCAGAAGTCCGAGAGCAGCGGGTACTCCAGGCCCTCCTTCTCGGAGAAGACGCGCAGCGTGAACGGCGAGTCGTTGGAGACCGCGAGGATCTGCACGTCATCGTTCTGGAACTGCGGGAGCTCCTTCTCCAGGCTGCACAGCTCGCCGGTGCACACGCCGGTGAAGGCGAACGGGTAGAAGACCACGACGACGTTCTTCTCGCCCCGGAAGTCGGAGAGCTTGACTGTCTCGCCGTGCTGGTTCTTCAGCTCGAAGTCCGGAGCCTCGGTGCCGACCTCGATAGCCATGTGTAACCTCTCAAGTTTTCGCGGGCCGTCCGCTGTCTGGGTGAGCGGCCCTGCCGGTCGTCGTGCCCGGACACATCCTGCCACCCCCGCCGGGGCCGTGGTCCGCGTGTCCGCGTTCAGCGCATCCCGGGCAGTCGGCCCAGCAGTCCCACGACGCCGACCGTGCGCCGCAGCAGCGCCCCGCCGGGGAGCCCGGGGACCTGCTCGACCAGCGGCGCGAGCGCCATCAGCCCGCCGATGCGGTGCAGCCTGATCTCGCCCCTGGCGATCAGTGCGGGCAGTGCGGAACGCCCCGAGGGAACCGCGAGCACGGTGGCCGCGGCCCCCTCGATCCCGGGGACGCCCCCGGCTCCCTGCTCGGTGGTCCACCCGTCGGGGTCCGCGCGGAACGTCCAGCCGCGGGTGCCGCCGCCCCACACTCCGGCGGCCGCCCGCAGGCCCTGCCGGTGGGCGAGCGCGCCCACGACGTCCACCAGGGCCGCCACCCCGGCGTCGGTGACCGCCTCGGGCACCGGCGCGGCGCCGGGGCCTGCGGGCAGCCGCAGCGCGGCCAGGGCGAGTTCGTGGCCCATGGCGTGGATCTGGGTGAGCAGCGGCAGCGGCCCCAGCGCCGAGTCCAGCTCGGCCAGGGCCATTCGGGGGTCGGCGTCGGTCTCGTCGAGCGCGCCGCGGACGCGGACGCGGGCCTCGGCCAGCGCGGCCAGGATCTCCTCGCGGCCGGCCCGGCTGTGGTCCACCCGCGCGCCCCGCCCGGCCCCGGAACCGCCCCGGGGCCCGCCGCGCGCCTGGGCGAGCAGCCGCTCCAGGACCGGGCGCTCCGGCCAGGACCCGAGGTCGGCCAGCACCCCGAGGTCCGGTCGGCCGTCCGCGAGCTCCAGCAGCGCGTCCCAGGCGCCGAGGGCCCGCGACCGCAGCCGCTCCGCCGGTCCGGTGGCCACCCCGCGCCGCAGGCCCGCAGCAGCGGGGTTGCCGTGTTCGTCCATACGGGCATTCTGCCCATGCCTGCGCCCTTCGGCAGAACCCGGGCACGGAACAGCCCCCGGGCGCGCGACTGCCGCGCACCCGGGGGCCGGGTCCTGCACTGATGGTGTCGCTCAGTCAGCCTGTCAGCGCTTGCCTGCCTTGGCGGCCTTCGGGGTCGCCAGCCGAACGGCCGACCAGTCCTTGCTGACGGTGACGGTGATGGTCTGGGCGAGGCCGGCGGTCTCGGCCGCCTCAGCGATGTCGCTGGCCTCGACGTGCCCGGTACGCCCGGTCTTGGGGCTGAGCAGCCAGACCAGGCCGCCCTCCACCAGGAACTCCTGGGCGTCGACGAGGGCGTCGGTGAGATCGCCGTCCTCGCTGTCCTCGCGGAACCACATCAGCACGGCGTCTGCGACG
>Ga0302314_10000355_pt1 | contig 83631 bp, 83 predicted proteins | sample III_Palsa_N2_3_FD_200533 | JGI IMG/M metagenome (GOLD analysis project Ga0302314, IMG submission 200533) | Peat permafrost microbial communities from Stordalen Mire near Abisko, Sweden - III_Palsa_N2_3 | ecosystem: Environmental > Terrestrial > Soil > Palsa > Peat permafrost | place: Sweden...
CAGGCGGACCGCCTCCAGCTTGAACTCCCTTGTGTACCGTCGCCGCTTCTCCATAAAACACCTCCTTCAATGCCATAGTAGCGAATGAAGGTGTCCGGGAAACTAGGGGAATCTCAATGCTGGCGGTGGAGATGATCTTCCGGCCGCTCAAATTCGTCGGCATCAAGCCGCCTTATCTGGGCTGGCAGGGCGTGGTGCCGCGCAAGGCCGAGAAGATGGCCGGCACCGCGGCCGATCTGCTGCTGGGGCGGTTGATCAATCCGGAAGAGCTGATCGGGCGGCTCGATCCGGAGCGCATGCTGCAGGAGCTGGAGCGGCCGCTGCTGCAGGCCAGCGCCGAGCTGATGCGCGAGGTGGGCGAGCGCTATCTGCCGGCGGTGTGGAACAACGCCCCGAATTTCGCGCGCCAGGCGATGATCCGCAGGCTGCAGGCGGAGATTCCGGCGATCACCCGGCAGTTCTGGGAGGATCTGCGCAAGGACCCTTCCAACTACATCGATGTGCGGCACCTGATGGTATCGAACCTGGTCAAGGACCGGGCGCTGCTCAACCAGATCCTGAAAAAGGTCGGCAGCAAGGAGTTCACCTTCTTTCGCACCGCCGGCCTGGCCTTCGGCCTGATTCTCGGCGTGGTGCAGCTGGCCTGCTGGATGATCTGGCACAAGCCGTGGCTGCTGCCGGCGTTCGGCGCCTTCATCGGCCTAGTCTCCGACTGGATCGCGCTGCAGATGCTGTTCCGGCCGCTGTACCCGGTGAAGGTGCTCGGCATCCGCTTCCAGGGCCTGTTCATCTCGCGGCAGAAGGAAGTGGCCCGCGACTACGCCGCGATCATCGCCAAGCAGTTGCTGACGCCGGCCAATCTGGTGGAGGAAGTGCTGCGCGGATCTTTCGCCGATCGCGTCGCCGATCTGACGCAGCGGCATATCAGCCTGGCCACCGACGACGGGCTGGGCATCGCCAAGCCGCTGGTGGTGTATGCACTGGGCACGGAGCGCTTTCAGGAAATGCGCCAGTTCATGGTGACGCGCCTGCTGGAACTGATTCCGGAGGCTTCACGCCACGTCGAGAAGTACGCGATGGACGCGCTGGACATCAACAACACCATCGTCGCGGCGATGGAACGGCTGACGCCGGAGGAATTCGAGGGCATGCTGCGGCCGGCGTTCAAGGAGGACGAGAAGACCCTGGTGCTGGCGGGTGCGGCGCTGGGCTTCCTGATCGGCGAGCTGCAGGTGCACCTGATGCTTTGAGGGAAGCGGCGCCCACCATCCCGCAGCATGGATGCACCGGCTATTCCGCGTCGCCGTTGTCCTGGCGCAACTGCCGCATCAGGCGCTTCACCTCGTCCAGCACGGCGATCGGATCGGTGGTTTCCAGCAGTTTCTGCTTGCGCTCGGGTTCCACCGGCAGCAGTTCGCACAGCCGGTTGCCGACCCAGGCCGCATCGCCGAGTCGCCACGGCCGGGGAAAGTGTTCCTCGCCGATCTGTTCGATCAGGCTGCGCAGCTGTTCCGCCAGTACCTCGTATTGTTGCGGCAGCGATACCGGATCGGGCGGCTCGTCGAATGCGATGCGGGCGACGATCAGGCCACTGGGCGTGGTGCGCCGCTGCAGGATGCGGAACACCGATTCACCCCGCGCCAGCAGAACGAAGCGGTCGGGCTGCGGCTCCTGCCAGTGCTGGATGCGCGCGGTGCAGCCGACGTCGCAGGGAACGGCCGGCTGGCCGACTTCGTAGCCGGCGCGGATCAGGGTGACGCCGAACACCGTATTGTCGCACAGGCAGGCCCGCGTCATCTCGACATAGCGCGGCTCGAAGATGCGCAGCGGCAGGTGGCCCGCCGGATACAGCACGGTGCCGAGCGGGAAGATCGGGATTTCCAGCGTATTGTCCATGGCTCCATTATCCCGGACAGGGCCGAACGGAGGATACGCTTACGCTATCCTGCGGTACGGCTGCGCCGTGGCTATTGGGTGCATGCCGGCGCATGCCCCGATTCCTTTACACAACGACGAACATTGCCGATGACGCTTGCCGCGCTGTTTCCCGCCCTGGCCACCCATATCAACCAGCCGCAGGGTCCGCTGCCGCAGCGGCTCGATGCCCGCGTCACGGTGCAGCGCGATCTGGTCCATACGCCAGCCGGCGTGCCGCCGCTGCTGGTGGATGTCTATGCGCCTGACCTGCCCGGGCCGCTGCCGGCGGTGCTGATGATTCATGGCGGTGCCTGGGCCAAGGGCACGCGGCGGCAGACCGCTTCGCTGGCGCGGCGGGTGGCGCGGCGCGGCTATGTGGTGGTCAACACCACCTATCGCCTGGCGCCGGCGGCGCTGTTCCCGGCGCAGGTGCTGGATGTGCAGCAGGCAGTGCGCTGGATGCGCGCCAACGCGGCGAGCCTGCGCATCGATGCGGCGCGCATCGGCGCCTGGGGTTATTCGGCCGGGGCGCATCTGGCGGCGATGCTCGGCGGTCTGGGCCCGGGCGATCGCCTGTATGCGCAGGACGCGCGGGTTGCCGCGGTGGTGGCCGGCGGCATTCCGGCGGATCTGCGCAAGTTTCGCGGCGGCACCATCGTGCCGCAGTTCCTCGGCGAGAAGTGGGCGCGGGACTCGGTGCTGTTCCGCGAATCCTCGCCGGCGGCTTATGTAGTCGCCGGCGCTGCGCCGGTGTTCCTGTATCACGGCACCTGGGACAAGCTGGTGCCGCTGGATCAGTCCGTCGATTATCAGCAAGCCTTGCAGGCAGCCGGCGTGCCGAACGAGTTGTATCTGATGCATGGCTTCGGCCATATCACCGCCTATTTTTTCGACGGCGAGACGACGCGGCGCGGCGCCGATTTCCTCGATCGCTATCTGGGTCAGCGCTCGGCGTAACGCGACAGGTAGGCCACTATGGCGTAGGCCGCTTCCTCGCGATACTCCGGCGTGATGACGCCGTGCAGGAACACCGACTGGCGGAAACAGGTGGTGGCGATGTCCACCGCCAGCACCGCCACATCCGGCGACTGCGGCACCGCGATGCCCTGGTTGGCGAGCAGGCGCCGCGCCAGCGAGCCGAGATGCTGGATGTTGATTTCCTGCGTGCGATAGCTCTCGTCGGTGACCGGGCCGCCGAGGATCAGCAGGCGGCCGACCGGGTTGGCGTTATGGAATTCGGCGGCGAAATGCACCACGGCGGCGGCGACTTCGCGCCAGGACTGTCCGACGGGAAAGCTGGCGGCCTTGTGGTAGAGATCTTGTTCCAGCCGGGCCAGGTGACGCCGCAGCAGCTCGTTGAGGATGGCGTAAGGCGTGGGAAAAAACTTGTAAATGGTGGCGCGCGGATAACCCAGCCGCTGCGCCAGCACCGGGATGGAGAAGCCGGCCAGGCCGGCTTCGAGCAGTACCGCCTCGGCCTCTTCCAGCACCCTCTCGAAGCGGTCCTTGGCCCGCTGCTGTAGCGGCTGGCGGGGCAGGGCATTGGCGCTGAGAGCCTGATTCATGGCTGAAGAATAGCGATTGACAGTAAAAGTGACAAGTGTTACTTTTTATTAAGGCAACATTTGTTGCTTCTTTGGACCGGTGTGGAATGCGGGATCGGCCGGGACGGGGCACAGTAGAAGCGGAAGCGAGCAAGGCACGGAATCCTGCCGACTTCCACAGGCGAGGAGGAGCGGGCTCATGGGACGGATGGTGCGCGGCGGCGTTGGCCTGACGGCCTTGCTGGTGCTGGCGGCTTGCGGCGGCAACTACAGCGGCGCGCCGGTGGCGGCCAGCGGCTCGGGTACCGGCAATGTATCCGGCGGCAGCTTCGCTACGCCGCAGGATTTCTTCACCGCCCAGGTGGAGCCGAACATCGGCTTCTGCCGCACCTGCCATATCCCCGGCGGCGTCGCCGATACCGCAGGCAGCAGCGCGGCGACGCAGGGCAATCTGTTCCTGCTCAGCAGCGACAGCAGCCAGGACTACAGCAATGTGATGACGGCCTGGAGCAATCTGGGCAAGGGCGTGGCGAGCAACAAGCTGCTGACCAATCCGTCCGATCCTTCGCAAGGCCATACCGGCGGCCAGCCCTGGCCCTCGGGCAGCCAGCCATACATCGCCATGCAGACCCTGCTGAGTTGCTGGGACAATCCTTCCGGTTGCGCCGCGCTGCTGGCGAGCGCCAGCGGCACCCCGGTGGTGCAGCAACAGCCGCTGCTCGGCAGCGCCCATGGCGGCCATCTGTGGGATAGCTATTGCGCCAACAACGGCAATCCCTTGCCGGACAATGCGGTGTTGCCGGCCGATCCACGCACCCTGGTGGTGCCGGGTGTGAACCAAGGCAAGGCGGTCTACATGAACGCCTACTGGCAGACCTGCCAGGCCACCGATACGCCGGCCAACTGCGGCGAGCAGCGCGCGCGTGTGGCCAGCGGCTATCCGCTCATCGCAGGAGCGGGACAGGTCGGGGCGGGGACTTTCTTCTCCGGGGATTCCTCGTCTTCCCTCTACGCCTTCTCCGCCAGCAGCTACAACAACCTATGGAAGAAATGGGGCCTGGGCGCGCGGCCGGACAACTTCGATCAGCTGGTGGCCGAGCGCTGGGGCACGGCGCTGAGCCCGACGCCCAATCCCTATCCGCTGCCGGGCGAAGATCCCAACCAGACCAATGGCGGCAGCGGCCAGTTGCCGATGGCACTGACCCAGCTGCGCAACGCCGACGGCAGCTGGACCGGCAAGCTCAACGTCACCTGCAGCGTCTGTCACGGCGGCCAGGTCGGCACCGGCACCGACGGCGGGCCGGGCGCGATCTACGGCAGCAACAGCCTCAGCGACATCACCGTGCTGTTCACCGATCTGGCGACGGTCAATCCGGCGCAGGCGGCGCTGTCGGTGATTTCGGAGAGCAAGGTGCGCGGCACCGGCAACATCACCAACTTCCAGCTGTTCGGCCTGCTCACCCTGACCGATCTCACGGCGTTGCCGGGCTATCTCTCGGTACAGACCCAGCCTTCCACCGGCACCGAGGATCCGCCGGTGTGGTGGAACGTCGGGCATCGTCCGAGCAAGTTCTATGACGGCGGCCAGGTGATGGACTCCAAGCGCATCGAGCTGTCGTTCCACTTCCAGGGCTTCCCCGGCAATCTCGATCTCACCCCGGGCGAGGACTGGATCGTCGCCCATGAGCAGCAGGGCGATGCCTGGATCGCCTCGCTGAAGTCGCCGAACTGGCCTTACGGCACCTGCTCGAATGCCGATGGCAGCCCGGCGTCAAGCGACAATCCCGCCTGCATCAACACGCCGCTGGCGCAGCAGGGCGCGATCCTGTTCCACAGCAAAAACCTATGGGCCGCCGACCTGAACAATCCGGTGCCGGCGCCCACCGGCGGCAACGGCTCCTGCGCTAGCTGTCATGGCGCCTACTCGCCGCGCTACGTCAACGACTCCACCTATCTGGACACGCCGGCGCTGGAAGGCATCGCCGCCAATATCGTGCCGGAAACGGTGATCGCCACCGACCCGGCGCGTCTCAACGGCAACAGCCAGGTGGTAGCCAGCTACGCGCGGCAGAACTGGTTCGCCTATTCCGACGGGCCGTACAAGTCCGCCGGAGTGCCGCTGTGCGCCGACCAGAACGACACCGCGCTGCGCGGCAGCCGCGCGCTTGGCTATCTGGCGCCGCCGCTGTACGGGGTATGGGCCACGGCGCCGTATTTCCACAACGGCTCGGTGCCGAATATCTGGGAAGTGCTGAAGCCCTCCGATCGCCAGCCGATCTGGGAGCGCCTGTCCAACACCGCCCGCGCCGATCAGGCCGGCAAGGTGGTGATGGGCTTCGACTCCAGCCTGGCCAGCGGCTATGACAGCACCAGGCTGGGCTGGAAGTACACGGCGTTGAATTGCGGCGCCAGCGGTACCGTGCCGTATCTCAATTGCAACCCCACCGATCCGGGCGGCGATACCCTGCAGGATGTGCTGGACATCGTCTACGGCAACGGCGGCCTGTTCTGGAACCTGTCCAACCTGCCGCCTGAGACCGATGCGCAGATCGAGCAGCGCAAGATCTACAACACCTACATGTACAGCCAGAGCAATACCGGCCACGAATTCACTTCGGTGCTCACTGATCAGGAGCGCACCGCGCTGATCGAGTATCTGAAGACGCTGTAAGGCGTATGACGGCGCGGGGCCGGGCCGATTTCCCCGGTCGACACCTGCGTCAGCCGTCGGCGTAACACGAGGGGCAGGGAAGCGGAATTTTGCGCACGGAACCGCGCAGCGGGTGCCGTGACGAAGAAGCGGAGCGATGGAAGAATTCGCCGGGCCGAGGGTCCGCTTTACCGTGGCGGGCAGAACCGGTCTAAAGCCGTGCTGAATCACGCGGCCCCCTCATATCGGGGGGAGGTTCTTTACTCACGCGCTATTGTCGTGGCTCGATATTTGCGGTATTTATTATCTGCGGCGAGATGCTCGACATGAAGCATTAGCCGGGGGGTAGTATCTAAAATGCCGAGCTGCATCGGCGCTGTCCGAAGCGCCTTGTATCGAGGCGTACTCCCTGGCGTGCCTGAACGAATTTGTTGCACTTCGCTGGTGCATGTGTAGAGTATCCTTAGAATTGTCATAGGGATTTCGCGTGCATGGTGTATTAAACATGGACGCGGGCGAAATTCGCAGGAACGCGATAAACAGGTCTCAGGGAGATTGCATTATGCGTAGCATTGCTTTGTTTGTGGCCGCTGCTGGTTTGCTGGTTGGCGGTTCGGTTCTGGCGCAGGACACTCCGGCTCCGGCCGATTCCGCAGCACCGCCACCGGCGGCTGATGCCAGCGCAACCCCACCACCCGCAGCCGATGCCAGCGCTACGCCCGCACCGACGACCGATGCTGCTGCCACGGCGCCGGCTGCTGCGCCCGCCGACAGCACCCCGGCTCCTGCCGACACCACCGCAGCGCCTGTAGTTGACGCCAGCGCCCCGCCTGAAGCCAGCAGCGATCCGCTGGCCGGCATTCGTGACGTCGACTACGTCAGCGTGTTGGGCAACTACATCCACGCCGACAACCATCGCGGCCCCGACGTCCATTACGGCGCCGGCGCCAGCTTCATCTACGGCCGCCACTTCGGCAACCACTGGGGCTGGGAAGGCAACTACACCTTCAACGACCTGGAAACCGGCCCCAACGGCGGCGGCGACTACTACGTCCACAACCTCGGCGGCGATCTGACTTACTCTTTCGGAGACCGTCAGCACCTCACCCCGTTTCTGCTCATCGGCGGCGGCGGCGTGTTCGACGACGTCAACCCCCGCGCCAACGGCGGCCCCTCCGGCTACGTCGATGCCGGCCTGGGCATGACCACCGGCACCTTCTGGCATAACCGCATCCGCCTGCGTGCCGAAGTCCGCGCCAGCCACGATTTCATCAGCACCCCCGAGCACAACGGCTTCACCGACTACCGCGCCGGCATCGGCCTGGAAATCCCCTTCTACCAGATCAAGCCGAGCCAGATCGCCAGCTCCGAAGCGCCGGTGCAAGTGGTCAAGACCGTCGAAGTGCCTACCGGCCTGGAAGACAGCGACGGCGACGGCGTGGTCGACTCCAAGGACAAATGCCCCAACACCCCGCCCAACACCCGCGTCGACGGCGATGGCTGCCCGATTCCCAAGGTGGTGCGTCTGGAAGGCGTGACCTTCGAATTCAACAAGGCCCGCCTGCGTCCGGATGCCAAGACCATCCTCACCTGGGTGCTGGGCATCATGCAGAAATACCCCGACATGCAGGTCGAACTGGCCGGCTATACCGACAGCATCGGCAGCGCCGCCTACAACCTGAAGCTGTCGCAGAAGCGTGCCGAATCGGTCAAGGCCTACCTGGTTGAAAAGGGTATCGATGCTTCACGCATCCAGGCCAAGGGCTACGGCAAGGAAAATCCCGTCGCCAGCAACAAGACCGACGACGGCCGCGAGTACAACCGCCGCGTCGAACTGCACATCCTCAATTGAGAGCCGGCAACGGACTTGCCCACGCAATCGACCAATACGGAGAAATAGTCATGTTTTCAGGGAAACGTAGTTTTGTACCGCTCAGTGCGGCCTTGCTGGCGGGGCTTGCACTGTCCGCCTGCACCTCGAACGGTCCGGGGATGGCATTCGGCACCGGCGGCGGCATCACCGGCAGCAGCAGCGGCGGCCCGCCGAATGACGGCACCGGCCCGACCAATATCACCTCGGGCGGCAATCCGGTCAGCGGCCACTTCATCTGCACCCAGTCCGCCACCGCCTATGGTGATGTGACCACGGCAGTCGGCGCCAACGGCTTGGTGGGCGGCCCGCTCACCACCCTGCTCAACACGCTGGGCGGCAGCACTGCCACCACCCTGCTCAACAGCGTGATCAATCCGAACAACGTCATCGACGGCAATCTGGCCACCTATGCCAGCATGTCGCTGACCGTGGGCCTGCTTGGCGGCCTGCTCGATTCGGTGGACCTGTCGGTGCTGCTGCCCAGCGGCGTCACGGTGCCGAGCGGTGAGTTCGCGGTGTACGGCATCTCCTTCCCCAACGGCACGGTCGACATATCCCTGCTCAATACGGTGGCGGTCACCACCTATCTGAACAATGTCGCCCAGGAAACCAATTCGCTGAGCCAGTCGGACCTGAGCCTGCTCGGCGCCATCGGCGGCAGCACGGTGCCGCCGATCTGGATCGGTATCGAAGCGACCAAGCCCTATGATCGCGCCACGCTTTCGCTGACTCCGGGCGTGCTGTCGGCCGATGTCGGCGACGCCATGCACATCTATGAGTTCTGCCCGGGCGGCGAGCTGGTGGGGACGTCCAGCTCCTCCGGTTCTTCGTCATCCAGCAGCTCTTCGTCTTCGTCCGGCGGATAGTCCGCTTCGCCGTAAAGGCTTGTAGTCAAAAAGGGGCCGCTTTGCGGCCCCTTTTTTATTGGCGCGGGCATACTGTCGCCTGTGACGAACGGCGACGAAGAGCATCAATGAGCAGCGAGCAAGCATTGATCCGGCCGGGCCGGCTGGTTGCGGCATGGTTGGTTTGCACCGCCTGCGGTTGTGCCGGCGCGGCGGCATGGATGCCCTTGTACCGCTGGATGGGGCCGGTCTTGTCGGCCCTGCCGCCGATGGCAGCATGGCTGCATGCGGCGGTGACCCAGCTTGCCATGTACGGCAGCTTGTTCGCCTTCATCGGCGCGGGGATTTATTGCGGCGTGCGGCTCTCGCGCAAATTTCTCACCGCAGTGGAGATGGAGGTGCTGTTCCGCCTGCCGCGCAACGAAAGCGGATCCTGAGCCCGCGGCCGCCGCCGGGCGGCGCGGACTCGATCTTCAGGCGGCCTGCGCCAAGGCTTGCGGCTCCAGGCCGAAGAAACCGCATACCAGTTGCCGTTGCAGCGGCGCGCTGTCGACGCGGTTCACCGCTTGCCAGAACGTTTCGCTGCCGGCATGGCTGCGGCAATACCACTGGATATGCTTGCGCGCGACGCGCAGGCCGGCGGCTTCGCCGTAAAGCGCGTACAGCGCATCGAGGTGTTCCAGCAGCAGCTGGCCCACTTCCCGCGGCGAGGGTTGCGCCAGATGCTCGCCGGTGGCGAGGAAGTGCGCGATCTCGCGGAAGATCCAGGGCCGGCCCTGCGCGGCGCGGCCGATCATCAGGCCGTCGACGCCGGTATGGCGCAGCACCTCGCGGGCTTTTTCCGGCGAGTCGATATCGCCATTGGCCCACAGCGGGATGCGCACCGCCTGCTTGATCGCGGCGATGGTGTCGTATTCGGCGGCCCCGGCGTAGAGGTCTTCGCGGGTGCGGCCGTGCACCGCCAGCGCGGCGATGCCGCAGTCCTCGGCGATCCTGGCCACCACCTCGCCGTTGCGGTGAGCGCGGGCCCAGCCGGTGCGGATCTTGAGCGTCACCGGCACCGGCACTGCGTCGACCACGGCCCGGCAGATGCGCGCCACCAGCGCTTCGTCGCGCATCAGCGCCGAGCCGGATTCGGCGTTGCAGACTTTTTTGGCCGGACAGCCCATGTTGATATCGATGAGTTGTGCGCCCTGCGCCACGTTGTGCCGCGCCGCGTCGGCCAGCCGCTGCGGATCGGCGCCGGCGATCTGCACCGCGATGAGGCCTGGCTCGCCGCTGTGATCCATGCGGGTGCGCGATTTCGGCGTGTTCCAGAAGCGCGGATCGTCGATGGTCATTTCGGACGCGGCCAAGCCCGCGCCCAGGCGCTTGCACAGCACCCGGAACGGCCGGTCGGTAACGCCGGCCATGGGGGCCAGCGCCAGCGCCGGTTCGATGCGGTAGGGACCAATCTGCATGGGGCTATTGTCGCCGATCCGGGCGGCGCGAGTCCCGCCCCATGCTTATTGGCGCTTCCTGGCCCTTTTTGTAGACGATTTTCTTGGCTCTGCCTTCACATCTGCCGACCACTTTCTGGTCCTTGACCGCGGCGCTGTCGACCACGGTGAGGGGGTAGGTCTTGACGCCATGCGCCTTGATTTTGGCGTCGATCCGGTCTTTCACCGTATCGCAGGGCGTGGCCCAGGCGGCGGAAGTGCTCAGACAACGCAGTGCAGCGAGCGTAGCCCGGATGCCGAGAAACGGAATCCGAGCTACGCCTGCTGCGGTGACTTCGCGCGAGCGGGCGCGAGCCTTGAATCCATATCCGGATCAGCCGAGATCTAACGGAACAGGAGGACCAAGACCACAATGACGACGAGCGTACCGATACCGATATACATATGATTCTCCATCGCCTTGCCCATCCTCTGCGAGGATGCTTTGAGCATGCGTCAGCAAGTCATTGGAGCACTCGCTAGTCTGGTCGTCTGTGCTCCAGCGAGCACAGCACGTTTCTGAACTGCTCAGTCACGCTTGTAGACGATCTTCTTCTTGCCGCCTTCGCAGGTGCCGACCACTTTCTGGTCCTTGACCTCGGCGGCGGGGACGGCGTCCAGCGTGTAGGTCTTGACGCCGTGGCCCTTGATCTTGGCGTCGATCTGTCCTTTCACCGTGTCGCAGTGCGTGGCCCAGGCGGTGGAGGTGCTCAGGCAAAGCAGTGCGGCGAGTGCAAATTGGCTGTGTTTCATGGCAAAACTCCCTGATGTGGCTTTATGTTGCGGCTTGATGCAGCTTCAAGTTAGCAAGAAGCGAGGGTAATCTGGTGCAGCGGCTGCGGAATTTTTGTGCAAGCCGCACCGCGCTGTGACGAAAATCACATCTGACGGGTCTTTTCACTGCACTTTTCCAGGGGGGGCTTATGGGAGCCGTGAATATCTGGGCGGTATTGGTGGCGGCGGTGTCCGCCTTCCTGCTTGGCGGCCTGTGGTATTCGCCGCTGCTGTTCGCCAGAAAATGGATGGCGGCGGCGGGTCTGACCCAGGCTCAGGCCCAGGCCGGCGGGCCGGCGCTGAAGTTTGGCCTGGCGTTTGTGCTGTCGCTGATTGCGGCTTTTGTCTTCGCCCTGTTTCTCGGGCCGCACCCCTCGCTCAATCTGGGCCTGGGCGCGGGTTTCTCCGCCGGTCTTTTCCGGGTGACGGCGAGCCTGGGAATCAATTACATATTCGAGCGCAAGCCCCTGGCCTTGTTCTTCATCAATGGCGGCTATCACACCCTGCAGTTCACTTTTTACGGCCTGGTTCTCGGCCTCTGGCATTGAGGTGCTCCATGCGTGTATTGACTCCGCTGTGCCTGCTGCTTCCCATGCTGGCTCTCGCAGATGCCGCGCCTGCCGCCGCGCCGGCTGCGGCAGGCGATCCGTTCAAGGCGATGGCTTTCCTTGCCGGTCACTGCTGGAAGGGCACTTTCCCAAACCAACCGCAGACCGACCAGCACTGCTTCGAGTGGATCTATGATGGGCGCTTCCTGCGCGACCGCCATGTGGTGCATGGCGACGGTCATCCGGATTATCTGGGCGAGACCACTTATTACTGGGATGCCGAAGCCAGGCAGATCCAGTACCTGTATATCGAGAGCCAGGGCGGCTTCAGCAAGGGCGCGGTGGATGCCGCGGCGGACGGCCTGATGTTCCCGCCCACCAGCTATGTCGACAACGGCAAGGAACAGGTTTATCGCAGTCACTGGCAGCGCAGCGGTGACGATGCCTACGAATCGGTCAACGAGTTCAAGACCAGGGACGGCTGGGTGGTGGCGTGGAAAGTGAAGATGGAGAAGCAGCCGTGACTGCGACAGCGCATTGGGCCGATTCGCCGCGATGTCCGCCACAGCACCGCAACGCCGAGCATTGACTGCTAGAGCGTGACGTCCCAGGTTGCGGCTTGATTGATGCGGTATCGGGCGGTATTGAAGCCGCATATGGAGCGCAGCGAGTGACGCGCTCGCTTCATCGGGCTTTTTTTTGGCGAAGCGACAAGGCGATGACGAGGAATTGCACCGCCTTATTCCGCAACATGAATGCACGGCGTCATCATCCCGGATAAGGGATACACGTTGTTACCCCAGACGGGGATACACCTTCGCCAACGATTCATATGCATATGCGGAAAATGCACTTCCCCCGCTTGCAATAAACGCCATAGCATGATCGCAGCGGAGTGAATGCTGAAACCTCAGCAGGAATAGGGTTTTTACGAAAGTCCTGTTAATCTACGCAGGCGGCATCTTTCACAATCAGAATCACACGAAACAAGAGAAGGAGCACAATGAGCGATACGCTGACCCGCAAGGACCTCGTCGAAGTCCTGGCCAAGAAACATGACCTGCCGAAGTCCCGCGTCGACGCCCTGGTGGTGGACCTGCTGGACGATGTGACCAAAGCCCTGAAGAAGGGCCACAAGGTTGCGCTGTCCCAGTTCGGCATCTTCGAAGTGAAGAAGCGCCCGGCACGCAAGGGCCGCAATCCGGCCACCGGCGCCGCGATCAAGATCCCGGCGAAGAAGAATGTGCGTTTCAAATCTTCGGCTGGTCTGAAGAAGACCATCGGCTGAAGTTTTGCGATGGTGCGAAAAGGGGAGCCATGGCTCCCCTTTTTTTGTATTTTTTTCGCCCCAGCGGTCTGTTGGCCGCGCCCGGATTCAGCCGGTGACGAGCTTGCCGTTGGCAGGCGCTTGCACCACTGATGGCATCGCCGGGTTGCGCCACTGGCAGATCATGACGCCGGCATCGTCCTGCACAGCGTAGTGGCGCACCAGATAGCTCAGGCTCATGCGCTGCAGCCGCGCTTCGGCGGTCAATGCGGCGGGAAATTGCAGGCGCAAACGATCGAGTACCGCCTTGAGGCGCGCCAGGGCAGGGCGCAATGCGCTGCCGAGCAGGCGCGCGGCTTCGCTGGAGGATGGATAAGAGGCCAGTGTGCGGCCGGAGTCGGCGACCAGCTCGGCGTTGAGGAAGTGCCACTGCGTACCGTCCAGCAGGGCGTAGCGGACAATCAGTTCCGCGTTGATTTCCACTTCCGGGTCGATGGTTGTTACGGGCATCCTGCCTCTCCCCCATTCGGCGCATGGTCCGGCGCGTGGACAATTTCGGGCCGCCGGGCAAAGCTGCTGCCGCATCTTCAGCCGGGAGCCACGGTTAATTGTGGCACAGCCGGATCGACGACAATGCTACGCAGACCTGCCGTGCGCGGCATGTGCCGGGTGACTGTCGGTAGCGGTGGGCCGGCAAGCGCAAGCTCGTCGACAGCGGCATTTTGAAGCGGACTTGCCGGCCGCGAGGCCAGGTCGGCGCCAACAGACATGATGGATGTTGAAGGTGTCGCCGGATTCGGTTCGCGGCTTGATTGATGGGGGACGGGAGAGCGGGCGCATGCCGGATGCGATTTATATCGGCAGGAACGGTCAGCAGCTTGGCCCTTACAGCAAGGCGCAGCTGGCGGCGATGGTTGCGGCCGGCGAGATCCTGCCCGGAGACGTGGCCTGGCACGAAGGCATGCAGGCCTGGCAGCCGGCAAGCGAGGTACTGGCCCTGCTCGGTATCGGCGGCACCACGCAACCGCCGCCGCTGCAGGCGGGGGCGACGATCATTCCGCCACGACATGCCCCAGGCGCAACGGCTTATGCGTCGGCGGACCGCGTCGCCGCCGGCAACGCCCCAGGAAAAAATCTGGTGGCTGGCCTGGGCGCGCGCTGGCTGGCGTCGATCATCGACGGCCTCATCCTCATGTGCATTTCCATCGGCCTTGGCATCGCATGGGGATTGATTGAAGTGATCACCGGACATAGAGGCGGCGCTGGAGGGTTCGGCCTGTTGCTGTTCACCCTGCTGATCACGCTGCTCTATTTCACCCTGACCGAGGGCGGCGAGCGCATGGCCAGCCTGGGCAAGCGCGCCATGAACATGGTGGTGGCAGGCAGGAACGGTCAGGGCATCAGCTATGGGCGCGCCGCGGTCCGCTATGTGCTCCTGCTGGTTTCCTCGAATCTGCTGCCGTTGCTGCTGGTGATGCTGTTCACGCCGCGCCGGCAGGGCGTGCACGACCTGATCGTGGACAGCGTGGTGCTGGAGCGCGACAGCTACGACCCGCAGCGCTGGGATTACGAGCACATCGAGAAAAGCCCGCGCGGCGGCGGCGCGCTGCTGGTGCTGGCGATCGGCATGGTGTTTGGCGTTTTCGTCGTCGGCCTGCTTGCGGCCATCGCCATCCCTGCTTACCAGGACTACAGCCTGCGTGCCCGGCTACAGGGCGTCATGGTGCAGGCGGACTCGATCAAGGCCGGCGTGACCCGGCACTACTCCAGCAGCAACGAGCCGGTGCAGTACAGCGACATCGGCATGAGCGGCCCGCTGGCCCTGCCGGGAGATGGGGGGCTGATCGCGGTGACTTCGAGCGGCGTCATCAACATCATGCTGGGCATGCCGCCGCTGACCGGACAGAGCATCCGGCTGACGCCGACGCTGAGTCCCACCGGCATCAGCTGGACTTGCGCCAGCGACGATGTGAAGAAGCAGTATCTGCCGCAGTCCTGCCGTTGAGGTGTTGCGGGCAGCGCCGCAGGAGGCCGCCGCTGCCGCATCCGGATGTGTGGATGCCCCTAGTCGCCAGGGTGTGCACGTTTCATGCTTGTCCTTGAGTGGATGCATTTCGGGGGCAGCACATGTCTGACACGATCTACCTGGGCCGGGACGGCCAGCAAATGGGGCCTTTTGCCTGGGCGGAGATTGCCGCCATGGCCTCGTCCGGCCAGGTGCGGCCGGGCGACCTGGCCTGGCATGACGGCATGGCGGGCTGGTTGCCGGCGGAGCAGGTGCTGACCCGGCTGGGGCTCAGCGTGGGCGAGGCGCCGCCGCTTGCCGTCGCGCCGCCTCCGGCGCGGCGCATGGCGGCGAAACCGGTGGCGCAGAAATCCGCCGGTGGATTCGGCAGCAAGCTGGCGCGCCTGCTTCCTGGCAAGGCCGCGGCCAAGCCCTAGCGGTTTGTTGCGGGTGGGCTCAACCGGAGCGCGGCATGTCCGCCGCGCCAAGCGGGATGAATTGCCGCGCCTGTCGTTGGTAGGATGGATGGGGGCCGGCAAATATCGCAACGGCCCGGCAGGATTTTCCAGGAACCCGATCCCGACCCCGTCATGTCCGCTCAGGCTGAATCCAAGGCGCAGCGCCCCTGGCTGCTGTATCTGCTGGAGTGCGTGGGCGACAAGCTCTATGTCGGCATCAGCCCCGACCCCGAGGCGCGCTTCAAGCTTCATCTCGAAGGCGGCGGCGCCAGGTACACGCGGGCCAATCCGCCGCTGCGCATCCTGGCGGCGCAGGTCTATCCGGATCGCTCGGCCGCTTCGGTGGCGGAGTATCAGCTGAAGAAAATGCGGCGCCCGGACAAGCTGTTGTGGGCGCGGGAGCGGGCCTGGCCGCTGGCGCCGTCAAAGACGGCGCGCAAGCCCGCGCGCAAGCGGGCGGCGAAGGCCTCAGGCCGCTAGACGCTGTTCCGGCATCGCCTGGGTCAGCGAGCGGATCAACTGGTCGATCCTGGCGCAATCCTCCTCGCGGCGCACCGCGAGGAACAGCGCGGCGGCTTCGGGGTAGCTGCGGCCGAGCCAGTTGAGCCATTGCTTGAGACGCCCCGGCGCGAAGCGCGGCGGCAGCTTGCGCCGCACCTGGGCCCAGAAGTCCTGCAGCATCGGTGCGATCCCGGCCCAGTCCATCGGCTGCACCGTGCGGCCGTCGCGCACGGCGGCGATCTGCCGCGCCAGGTCGGGACGTGCGATCAGGCCGCGGCCGAGCATGATGTCCTCCACGCCGCTGACCGCGCGGCAGCGGCGCCAGTCATCCAGGTTCCAGATTTCGCCGTTGGCGAATACCGGCACCGGCACCACGTCCTGGATGCGCGCCACCCATTCCCAATGCGCCGGCGGCTTGTAGCCGTCGGTCTTGGTGCGCGCATGCACCACGATCTGGGCCGCGCCGCCTGCCGCCAGGGCGCGGGCGCAGTCCAGCGCCAGGTCGGTGCTGTCGAAGCCCAGGCGCATCTTGGCGGTGACCGGAATGGCCGCCGGCACCGCGCGGCGCACTTCGCGCAGGATGGTGTGCAGCAGTTCCGGCTCCTTCAGCAATACGGCGCCGCCGCGCGAGCGGTTCACGGTTTTCGCCGGGCAGCCGAAGTTGAGGTCGATCACCGGGGCGCCCAGGGTACAGGCCAGGGCGGCATTGTCGGCCAGGCATGCCGGGTCGGAGCCGAGCAGTTGCACGCGCATCGGGGTGCCGGCGCGGGTGCGCGCGCCGTCCGCCAGCTCCGGCGCGATCCTGCGGAAGCAGGACGGGGGCAGCAGGCTGTCGTTGACGCGCACGAACTCGGTCACGCACCAGTCGATGCCGCCGACGCCGGTCAGCACATCGCGCAGGATCTCGTCGACGAGATTTTCCATCGGTGCCAGGGCGATCTGCATGCGGGACGTTTCGGGAAGCGAGGCCGTATTTTAGAGGTTTCCCGGCGGCCTCATATTGCCGTGCCTGGCGGGGCGGCGGGCCGGAGTCCATATGTGATAATTGAAAACCTGCCGAAGCCCGGGTGATGGCGGGTTGATGGCCGATTTCACAGGGATTTCATGGAACGGATGCTGAAGTGAGCGAAGACACCGAAAACACCGAAAACAAGCCGGACAAGGATTCGCCGGCGATGCGCCTGCTGCGCAAGATTCCGCCGATTCCGCGTATTTCCTGGCGCGACCTTGCCGCGACGCTGGGGCCGGTGCTGATCCTGAGCGTGCTGGCGATTGTTGCCGCGCTGCATTTCGTGCGGCCGGCGCCGCCGCACACCCTGACCATCAGCAGCGGGCCGAACGGCAGCAAGTTCAGGACGGTGGCCGAGAGTTACCAGAAGATCCTGGCGCGCAGCGGCATCAAGCTGGTGATCCGGCCGTCCAAGGGCTCGCTGGAGAACCTGCAGCACCTGATCGATCCGGACTCGGATGTCGATATCGGCTTCGTGCAGGCCGGCGTCACAGTCGAGGGCGATACCAGCGATCTGGTGTCGCTGGGCGGCGTGTTCTTCGAGCCGCTGACGATTTTCTATCGCAGCGCACAGCCGCTGACGCGGCTGTCGGAGCTCAAGGGCAAGCGCATCGCCATCGGCTCCGACGGCAGCGGCACCCGTTTCCTAGCCCTGGCCCTGCTCAAGGCCAACGAGATCGAGCCGAAGGGCACGACCCAGTTGCTCGATCTGGAAGGCGCACAGGCGATCAAGGCGCTGGAGGCGCACCAGGCCGATGCCATCTTTCTCGCCGGAGACTCGGCGACATCGGACAATATCCGCGAGATGCTGCACGCCGAGGGCATACGCCTGTTCGATTTTCCGCAGGCCGATGCCTATGTGCGCCGCTTCCCCTATCTGAGCAAGCTGGACATGCCGCCCGGCCTGTTCGACCTGGGCGACAACCTGCCGGCGACACCCATCGCCATGCTGGCGCCCACGGTGGAGCTGGTGGCGCGTTCCGAACTGCACCCGGCGCTGTCCGACCTGCTGATCGGCGCGGCGCAGGAAGTGAACGGCGGCGCCTCGGCGCTGCAGCATGCCGGCGACTTTCCCTCGCCGCTGCATCACGAGTTTCCCATCAGCGACGATGCCGCGCGCTACTACAAGTCAGGCAAGAGCTTCGCCTATCGCTACCTGCCGATCGGGCTGGCCAGCCTGCTGGATCGCACGGTGGCGGTGCTGGTGCCGATCCTGGTGGTGCTGATTCCCGGCCTGCGGGTGGTGCCGGCGCTTTACGGCTGGCGCATCAACAGCCGCATCTACAAGCGCTACGGCGAGCTGATGGCGCTGGAGCGGGCCGTGCTGGAGCCGCTGACGGCGGAGGATCGTGCCGCGCTGATCGAGCGCCTGGGCGATATCGAGAAATCGATCATCGGCTCCAAGATGCCGGGCGCCTACGCCAACCAGATCTATGTGCTGCGTCAGCACATCAAGTTCGTGCGCGACCAGCTTCAGCTGGCGCAGGACAAGTCGGCGGCAGCCACAGAACCGCCGCCGCCATCGCCTAAATAAGGCTGGAGCCGCCCGCGCCGGCCCGCTCCGGCGGCGTGCCGGGCGGCGAGACGAAGGCGGCGCCGGTGGGCATGGGGCCGCCGCGCCACACGCCCATGAATTCGGGCACTTCGATGATGAGGGTGGCCAGCACGCCGGCGGCGGTCAGGCCCAGAGCGATCCAGCTGGCCAGCAGGCTCCAGGGCAGGGCGCTGAACAGGAAGGCCACCACCAGGATGCTGGAGGCGAAGCCGCCGAGGGACATGGAGAAAAACTGGCGGCGGCTGTTGCGCACATTGTCGAAGCGAAACAGGAACAGGGTTTCGGTCACCGTCGCCGGCAGGACGAAAGTGCCGCCGGCGGCCCAGGCGCCGAGCAGGTGTCCCCATTCGTGCAGCAGGTAGCCGACGAAGACGGTGAGCAGGCCGGTGGCGACATGCACGGCCACCGACCACAGGTCGTGGGGCTTGCCCAGGCCGAGCGTGTAGAGCCAAAGAGCCACCAGCAGCAGGATGATCAGGCTGTCGCGTAGCAGGAAGGCGAAGAAACGATTCCATTGCTTGTGCATCTGGGCTCCCAAAGCATTTTTCGTTTAAGTACATGCAACTGTCCCCTCTCCCGCTTGCGGGAGAGGGGTAGGGGAGAGGGGCCGTGAAACTGTGCAAACGGCCCCTCTCCCGGCCCTGACGGGCCACCCTCTCCCGCAAGCGGGAGAGGAAACAGCATGGCGGCATCCAAATCGAAAACGCTCTAGCTGCGCGGTGGCAGCGGCAACAGCGCGGACACCTTGCGCATGTGCTCGCGGTAGGCGGGGCGCCGCTCCACGCTGCGGGTGTCCATCAGGGGAATGCTGGCGAACACGAACATGGCGGTCATCGCCAGCGCGCCCGGCACGACCCACCATAGCATCGGCGCCGCCGCCAGGCCGAACAGCATCAGGCCCCACCAGAAGCCCAGCTCGCCGAAGTAGTTGGGATGGCGCGACCAGGCCCACAGGCCGCTGCTGATGAAGCTGCCGGGCTGGCGTTTGGCGATGAAGGCATGCAGTTGCAGGTCGGCGATGGTCTCGATGGCGATGGCGCCCAGCGTGACCACAAAGGCCAGCGCGTCGAGCCAACCCAGCGGCGCATCGGGCCGGCTCATCACCGCGTAAATCGGCAGGCAGCCGAGGAACACCTGCACGGTGGGGAACAGGTGGATGCCGAACAGGTCGGCCCATGCCGCCGCCTTGCCGGCGCGGGCGCGCACGATGGGGTAGCGCCAGTCCTCGTGATGCAGGCCGCCCCAGTGCACCGACCAATTGGTGGTGAGGCGGATCGCCCATAGCCATACCATGGCCATCACCAGCATGGCGCGCATGCCGTGTTCGCTGCCGGGATGGCTCCACATCCAGTACACCGCAAGCAGGGGCGGGATCACGCTCCAGTAGGCGTCGTAAAAACTGGAATTGCGGTAGCGCAGGCTGAAGCCGAAGATCACCAGGGTGGCGGCCACGTCGGCGGCGAAGGCATCCCAGGCCTGGGGCAGATGCAGGCCGAACAGCACCGCGGCGCCGGCGGCGATGCACAGCAGGTAGGAAATGACGATTGGTGCGAAGTCCGCTTTGCCAGCCATGTTGCGCGTCCCCTCCGGACTTTGTGGCGCCTAGTCTATTCAACCACTATGCGGCGGCGGCAGGGGGCGAACCTCATCTGAGTGGATGAGTGCGAATTGTCCCTTATTTATGAAAAATCCGCTGTTGCGAAGATCTCGTGCCAATTTTGTTTGGGGCAAAACGACGACGTCATTTCGGCACAAGCCGGAGCAAGGCAAATGCGTCCTCTGAATTCCTGGGTACTGGCTTGCAGCGGCATGTGACGCTCTGGCGGCGAGGTCAAAGTGCTCCATACCATTGCCGGGATAAAGTGCCCTTCAAACGGCGACAAACTGCCCGAAGCTGCCACCCGGGAATGAGGCCGTCGCTGGCGATAAAAGACAAAATTTGCCAGCGGATGTCTGCTATCGGGCATGGAGCGCCATGTCTCAAGCGTGCCAGGAGCGGTCACTCAGCTTCCAACTTCGTAGCCTGAGAGCAGGCGCTCGCCGCTTCCATGGACTATCGGGGCCCGGAGTGTGCCCTCAGTCCCTTGGGTTTGCCGCGTTGAAACACATCCGCCCCGGGTCGAGCATCCCTTCCAGGTGGTCAAGCGGCAGTTCGGCTACGTGAAGGTGCGCTTCAAGGGCACCCAACAGGCTGGGGCGCCTATACGACGGGCGACTCGTAAGTTGAGTACGCGCTCGGCCTCGGCGCTTCTTTGATCATGCCGGTAACAAGGCCGTTGAACTCATCCGTGTACCAATTCTTACGAGACACCCACCAAACCTGAACGCCTGGATAGGCAACGATGTCCTGCATCTGTCTTCTTACGGATTGCCAGAATTGCGGCGGCATAGTGCCGTCCGTATAGTGAAAGTAAATTCCATCCCAGTACCGGAATACGCGGAGCAGGTACGCTCCGAACCTAAGCCGTGATACGGGATCCAGCAACTCGAAATTTTGTAGCCCACTCAGATAGATCGACCCAAAATCTGAGCTTTCGTTCATGGTTCGAACAAGTTCGGTCCACTGGGTGCTGAGCAGATCAAGTGAGGCTCTGCGATTGGCCCTGTTTTGCTCGCGAATCTGCATCGCCAAGTAGATCAGTGATGGAACGAGGCCTACGGCAGCGGCGACTTGCCCGATTGCACCTATCTGCTCCCAGTTCACAGTGAGCCTCCGAATTCACGCCTAAAACGAATAGTCGTTTATCCGCCACGCCGGCGCGACAAGTCGGCGGCAGGGCCGATGCGGGAGGGCGTGGGGGATAAACGCCGTTGGACTAAACCGCCGGCGCCGACGGTGGGCGCTTTGGGAATTGCGTTACGTCAGCGCGCCTGGTGCCGGTCTTGGCGTATTGATCTCCATGATTGAGCATCGCGATGACGGCCCCAGCGTCTGATATCGCGCAATAATCTATCGTATTGACTTTGGCAGGCGGCCCGATATCCATCAAATTCCAGGGGCGGGCCGTGAGGCGATGAATCAGTTTGCGATCACCTATGGCGACCGCTTCACCAGGACCGCTGCTTAACCGCAGTGCCCAAGTAGCTGCGGGGCCGAATACGCCGGGGCTTTAAATCTTCTTTTATAGAATGACGACATAGAGGCGGCGCGATTGCTCGGGCTTTGCGCATGGGCCCTACCCCTCACCCTAGCCCTCTCCCATCCCTAAAGGGACTTCCTGCGGTCGCATGGGAGAGGGGGCGAAATGGCAGATCGTCTATGATGGCTTGTGATCCGCTAACTGCCTGGGGGGCGAATGCGGTCCTTCTTCCACGAAATGAGGCGCCGCAACGTGCTCCGCGCGGGAGCGCTGTATATCGGGGCGGTGTGGGCGCTGGCGCAGGGCATGGCGCAGCTCTTTCCCGTGTTCGGCGTGGCCGACTGGGTCACGCGCTGGTTCGTGCTGGCGGCGGTGATCGGCTTTCCCTTCCTGCTGGCGTTTTCCTGGTTTTACGAGCTGACGCCCGGCGGGCTGAAGCGGGAGAGCGAGATCGATCCGGCGGACTCGATCACGCACACCACCGGCAAGAAGCTGGACCGCTGGATCATCGCGACCCTGGCGGTGGCGGTGGTGCTTTTGCTGGCGGACAAGCTGGTGCCGCGCAAGAGCGCGGCGCCGGCGGCGGACCGGTCGATCGCGGTGCTGCCGTTTGCGAATACCAGCGGGGATGCGGACAACGAGTATTTCTCCGATGGGCTCTCTGAGGAGCTGATCTCTTCCCTTTCCCGGCTGAACGATTTGAAGGTGATCGGGCGGACTTCTTCTTTCCAGTTCAAGGGGAAGACAGAGGACAGCACGGCGATCGGGCGGAAGCTGGGGGTGGTGTATCTGCTGGAAGGGAGCGTGCGCAAGTCTTCGGAGCGGGTGCGGATCGCGGTGGAACTGGTGAAGTCGGCGGATGGCTCGAATGTGTGGGCGCAGAGTTATGACCGCGATCTGAAGGATATCTTCGCGGTGCAGTCGGAGATCGCCGGGGCGGTGGCGAACCAGCTGCAGGTGGCGCTGCACGTGGGCAGCGCGCAGGCGGTGCAGGCGCCCTCGCCCGCCGTGCCCTCGAACGGGAGCGTGGAGGCTTATACGGCCTTGCTGCAAGGCGGCTTTTACGAGCAGCGGCGCACGGCGGCCGATCAGCGCAAGGCGATCAGCTATTACGAGGAGGCGGTACGGATCGACCCGAAGTACGCGCTGGCCTATGCGCGGCTGGCGGTGGCGGAGACGCGGCTGCATGCGATTTTCACGGTGCCGGGGACGGAGGATAAGGAGCTGGTGGGCAGGATGAGGGCGGCGGCGGCCACGGCGCTGGCGCTACAACCGGATCTGGGCGAGGCGCACCAGGCGCAAGGAGGGGTGTTGCAGCTGACGGTATCCGACCTGCCGGCCGCGGCGGCGGAGTACCGGCGCGCAATGGAGCTGGCGCCGCAGAATTCGCAGACGGCGCTTTCGCTGGGGATCATGAGCGCGTCCTTTGGCCGGCTGGAGGAGGGGGTGAGGTACGGGAAGCTGGCGACGGTGCTGGATCCGCTGAGCAGCGCGGCGTATGTGTACCTTGCGCGCACGCTGGATGCGCTGGGACGCTACGACGAGGCGGAGGCGGTGCTGCACAAGGCGATCGAACTGCAGCCGGAGGCGGCGCAGAGTTATTGCGAGCTGGCGCTGGTGCGGGTGCTGCGCGGGCAGCCGGCGGGCGCGGTGGAGCTGGCGCAGCTGGAGACGGACAAGTTCTGGCGGACGTATGCGCTGGCGGTGGCGTATAACGCGAACGGGCAGCGGGCGGAGGCGGATGCGGCACTGAAGGTGCTGATTGCTGAGTATCCGGATAGTGGGGCGTTTCAGATTGCGCAGGTGTATGCGCAGCGCAAGGAGGCGGACAAGGTGTTCCAGTGGCTGGAACATGGGCTAGCGACGCATGATCCGGGGGTAACGACATTGCGGTATGGGGCGTTTGTGCGGGATTACAGCGGGGATTCGCGGTTTGGGACGATTTGCGGGAAGTTGGGGTTGCTGCGCGCGGGGGAAGCTACGGCGTAGGGGGTGCGGGAGTTGGGCGGCGCTGCTCGGTAAACGATCGTCCATATGGAGGCGCAGGTGCGGCCAATTGCCGATTAGAACGGGTTCCCACAGAGTGCTGCGGAAATCTTCCGGCTAATTCGCACGGCCGCCGGAGAAGAGTTGGTTTTGAGTCTTAACGTCTTTGTCGAACAAATTCTTCCGGGCGCGGTGATTCGCCCGCTTCTGGCCAAGGAAATGTACGAATAACGCCGGCCGTTCGGTGCGCACGATGACCGTTGGCCGACACTCGCCTGGCCACGCGAAATTCCTATCGGTGGCAAGCCGGCAGATGTGGCCGCAATCATGAACGCGTATGGCGCGTCGCTGGCGGCTTCGAACATTCCCAAGCTGTTCATTAACGCCGAGCCTGGCATTGTCCTCTCTGGGCCGTCGCGCGACTACTGCTGGACCTGGGCGAACCAAATCGAAATCACCGTTTCCGGCATCCACTTCGTTCAAGAAAATTCACGGGCCGAGATCGGGGGAGCCGTGGGCGATTGGATTCGGAACTTCCGATCCCGATGACGGAGAACAGAAATGTCGAAACAACAGCTCGCTGTCGGGCTAGGATCCATCGGTTCAGACTAGCAACTCCCTGGCGCTTCACAAAGTACAAACGGATGTCCGCTAAGCGCCGGCTACGGCCGCATGAATGACCGAGCCTGCCAGCAGCGGTCATTCCTCAGCACACGTGCCTGGTTGATCGGCGACTGGCGGCTTCTGGCACCTTGTTCACATGGAGCAATTTGCTCCGGCCACTGGTGAAGCATTTCGGGCGGCCGCCGTGAATGACGTGGTTTTGAAGCGGCATCATTGATGCAGCAGCGAGGAAAAGGCGCGCTGCGGGCAATGCTGCCGTTCGCACACCTTGCAGCCGACGCCGATGGGCGTGGCCGCGCCGGGATCGGACAGGTCCAGGCCGCGTGAATAGACCAGTCGATGGGCGTGGCGCAGATCGCAGCCGAGGCCGACGGCGAAGGTCTTCTGCGGGCGGCCGTAGCCCACGGCGCCGCTCACCACCTGGCGCGCGATCCAGAAGTAGTTGCGTCCGTCCGGCATGCCGGCGATCTGGGTCAGTACGCGCTCGGGCTGGCTGAAGGCTTCGTAGACGATCCACAGCGGGCAGGTGCCGCCGATGCGCGAGAAGTGGAAATCCGACGCGGAGTGGCGCTTCGACACATTGCCGGCGCGATCGACGCGGACGAAGAAGAACGGCAGGCCCGGCGCGCCGGGACGCTGCAGGCTGGAGAGGCGGTGGCATACCGCTTCGAAGCCGACGCCGAAGCGGTTGGACAGGCGCTCGATGTCATAGGACAGCTCCTCCGCCGATTGCAGGAACAGCGCGTAGGGCATCACCAGGGCGCCGGCGAAGTAGTTGGCCAGGCCGATGCGCGCCATGCGCTGCGACTCGGCGCCAGTGAAACCGCCGTCGCGGATCAGCTGGTCGAGCAGGCCGCCCAGTTCCAGCAGGGCCAGTTGCATCGCCATCTGGAAGGCCTGCTGGCCGGGGCGCAGGTATTCGGGCAGGTGCAGCACGCGGCTGCCGGCATCGAAGGACTGCTTGCCGAAGGCCACGTCGTCGGCGCCGGCAACGGCGATGCGCACGCCGTGACGCTGCGCCAGCCTTTGCGCCAGACGGGTCGACACCTCGCCGACGGCGAGGCCGCTCTCCAGGAAGATGGCTTCGGCGGCCTGATCCAGTTCGGCGACGTGGTTGTAGCGGCGGTTGAGGTAGTCGCGCACCTCGTCGTTCGCGCCGGGCTGGGTCAGGGAGGCGAGCTTGTGGCCGTCGCCGAGCTGCGCCGCCAGGGTGTCGGCGCGCTCGGCGGCGGCACGCCCGCGCCGGTGCAGCTCGACCACGGCGCGGGCGATGTCCGGCATGTTGGAGGCGAGAGCGCGCGTCTCGGCGACGGAGACGGTGCCGGCGCCGGTCTCGGCCAGCACGTCGCGCACGTCGGCGATCAGCCGCGCCTCGTCGTCCTCGGCGAAGAACTGCACGTCGACGCCGAACTGCGCATTGATGCGCAGCAGGATCGGCACGGTCAGCGGGCGCTGGTTGCGCTCGATCTGGTTCAGATAGCTGGGCGAGATGCCGAGCGCCTTGGCCAGCGCCACCTGGGTGATGCGCTGCTCCTCGCGCAGCCTTTGCAGGCGCACGCCCATGTAGACCTTGCTCATGACCGCGTCTCCTGGCATTCGCAAAATTCGCAAATACGCGGGCTCGTCTTTGCTTTTGTTCGCATTTTCAGGCCTATCTTTGTTGCCGCAGATGCGAATAATGCAAAACCTGCTGGCGTTTGGCTAGCCGGTTAGCCCAGAGGATTCGCCATGCAGTCTGCAACCCAGTCCAAACCCGCCGCCGGCGCGGGTGTCCCGCCGAGCGTGAAGCTGCTGATCAACGGCGAGTTCGTCGATTCGCGCAGCACGCAGTGGCGCGACGTGGTCAATCCGGCGACGCAGCAGGTGCTGGCGCGGGTGCCTTTCGCCACGGCGCGGGAACTGGATGCGGCGGTGGCTTCGGCCAAGGATGCCTTCAAGAGCTGGCGCAAGACGCCGATCGGCGTGCGCGCCCGTATCTTTCTCAAGTACCAGCAGCTGATCCGCGAGCATATGAAAGAGCTGGCGGCGATCCTCACCGCCGAGCAGGGCAAGACCCTGCCCGATGCCGAGGGCGATATTTTCCGCGGACTGGAAGTAGTGGAGCATGCCGCCAATATCGGCACGCTGCAGATGGGCGAGCTGGCGACCAATGTCGCCGGCGGCGTCGACACCTTTACCCTGCTGCAGCCGCTGGGCGTCTGCGCCGGCATCACGCCGTTCAATTTCCCAGCGATGATTCCGCTGTGGATGTTTCCGATGGCCATCGCCACCGGCAACACCTTCGTGCTCAAGCCTTCCGAGCAGGACCCGATGGTGACGATGCGCCTGGTCGAGCTGGCGCTGGAAGCCGGCATCCCCAAGGGCGTGCTCAACGTGGTGCATGGCGGCGAGGAGGTGGTGAACGGCCTGTGCGATCACCCGGACATCAAGGCCGTTTCCTTTGTCGGCTCGACCCGCGTCGGCACCCATGTGTACCAGCGCGCCACCCTGGCGGGCAAGCGCGCGCAATGCATGATGGGGGCGAAGAACCATGCGGTGGTGCTGCCCGACGCGAACAAGGAGCAGACCCTCAATAACCTGGCCGGCGCCGCCTTCGGCGCGGCCGGGCAGCGCTGCATGGCGGCGTCGACGGCGGTGTTCGTCGGCGAGGCGCAAAACTGGATTCCGGAGCTGGTGGAGAAAGCGCGCGGCCTGCGCATCAATGCCGGCGCCGAAGCCGGCACCGATGTCGGCCCGGTGGTGTCCTGCTCGGCGCTGCAACGCATCAGCGGCCTGATCGAGAAAGGTGTGGCCGAAGGCGCGAAGCTGGAGCTGGATGGGCGCAATCCGAAAGTGGCCGGATACGAGAAGGGCAACTTCGTCGGCCCCACCATTTTCTCCGGGGTGAAGCCGGGCATGGCGATCTACGAGCAGGAAATCTTCGGCCCGGTGCTGGTGATCCTCGCCGCCGCCTCGCTCGATGAGGCGATCGAGCTGGTCAACGCCAATCCGAACGGCAACGGCACCGCGCTGTTCACCCAGTCCGGCGCGGCGGCGCGACGTTTCCAGGAAGACATCGACGTCGGCCAGGTCGGCATCAATGTGCCGATCCCGGTGCCGGTGCCGCTGTTCTCCTTCACCGGCTCGCGCGCATCCAAGCTGGGCGACCTCGGCCCCTACGGCAAGCAGGTGATCCTGTTCTATACCCAGACCAAGACGGTGACGCAGCGCTGGTTCGACGACAGCACGCTGCATGGCGGCGTCAACACCACCATCAGCCTGCGCTGAGAGAAAACACGCCGTGGACTTCGCGCTGAGCGACGAGCAGCTGGCATTCCAGGATGCCGCGCGCAGTTTCGCGCGCGGCGAACTGGCGCCGCATGCGGCGCGCTGGGATGCGCAGTGCGAGTTTCCGCGCGAGACCATTGCGCGCGCCGGCGAGCTGGGCTTCTGCGGCATCTACACGCCGGAAGCGCGCGGCGGCCTGGGCCTGCGGCGGATCGACGCCAGCATCATTCTGGAAGAGCTGGCCGCCGGCTGCACCAGCACCGCCGCCTACATCACCATTCACAACATGGTGACTTGGATGGTGGCGACCTGGGCGCAGGGCGAAGTGGCGGAGCGCTGGGCGCCGCAGCTGGCGCAAGGCCGCAAGCTCGGCAGCTATTGCCTGACCGAACCCGAGGCCGGCTCGGACGCGGCCTCGCTGCGCACGCGGGCGGAGAAGCGCGGCGACCGCTATGTCATCAACGGCAGCAAGGTCTTCATCTCCGGCGCCGGCGCCAGCGACCTGCTGGTAGTGCTGGCGCGCAGCGGCGGCGCGGGGGCGAAGGGCATTTCCGCTTTTGCGGTGCCGGCCGGCACGCCCGGTGTCCACTACGGCAAGCTGGAACACAAGATGGGCTGGAACAGCCAGCCGACGCGCGCCGTCAGTTTCGACGGGGTCGAGGTGCCGGCGGCAAACCGCCTGGGCGCGGAAGGCGAGGGCTTCAGCATCGCCATGAAGGGGCTCGACGGCGGCCGCATCAATATCGCCACCTGCTCGGTCGGCACCGCACAGGCCGCGCTGGACCGGGCACAGGCGCACCTCAATACCCGGCGCCAGTTCGGCCAGCCGCTGGCGCAATTCCAGGCCCTGCAATTCCGTCTCGCCGACATGCTCACCGACCTGGTGGCGGCGCGGCAGATGGTGCGGCTGGCGGCGTGGAAGCTGGACAGCGGCAGCCCCGACGCCAGCACCTACTGCGCCATGGCCAAGCGCTATGCCACCGATGTGGGCTTCGAGGTCTCCAATGCCGCGCTGCAACTGCACGGCGGCTACGGCTATTCGCGCGAGTTTCCGCTGGAACGGCATGTGCGCGACAGCCGGGTGCACCAGATTCTGGAAGGCACCAACGAAATCATGCGGGTGATTGTCGCCCGCGCCATCCTGCGCGAAGGCGCAACCGAGGAACTGCGGTGAAAACCTATACCAACCTGAAACTGGAAACGCGCGCGCATACCGCGATCGTGACCCTGAACAATCCGCCGGCCCACACCTGGACCGCCGACAGCCTCAAGGCATTGGCCGAGCTGGTGCGCGACCTCAATGCGGATCGCAACATCTATGCGCTGGTGATCACCGGAGACGGCGCCAAGTTCTTTTCCGCCGGTGCCGATCTGAAGCTGTTCGCCGAAGGCGACAAGGCGGTGGCGCGCGCCATGGCGCGCCGCTTCGGCGAAGCCTTCGAGACGCTGTCGGCGTTTCGCGGCGTCAGCATTGCCGCGATCAACGGCTACGCCATGGGCGGCGGCCTCGAATGCGCGCTGGCCTGCGATATCCGCATCGCCGAAGAGCATGCGCAGATGGCGCTGCCGGAGGCGGCAGTAGGGCTGCTGCCCTGCGCCGGCGGCACGCAGAACCTGCCTTGGCTCGTCGGTGAAGGCTGGGCCAAGCGCATGATCCTGTGCGGCGAGCGTGTCGATGCGGCGACGGCGAAGGCGATCGGACTGGTCGAGCAGGTCGTCGCCAGCGGCACCGCGCTCGACACCGCGCTCAAGCTGGCCGAACAGGCGGCGAAGCAGAGCCCCAGCAGCGTGGCCGCGTGCAAGGCGCTGATCCAGGGCGCGCGCGCCAATCCGCTGCAACAGATCCTGCCGGTGGAGCGCGAGCGCTTCGTCGATCTGTTCGATACGGAAGATCAGAAGGAAGGCGTCGGCGCCTTCCTGCAGAAGCGCAAACCGGAGTGGCGCAATGGCTGATTCCAACGGCGCGCCGGCGCCAGTCCTGTTCGGCGAGTTGTCGGCCGGCGGCGGCATGAAGCTGGGTGTGGCGCAGCTCAATGCGGAGAAGTCGCTCAATGCGCTGAGCCTGGCGATGATACGCGCGCTCGCGCCGCAACTGCGCGCATGGGCTGAAGACCCGGCCATCGCCTGCGTGGTGCTGCACGGCGCCGGCGACAAGGCGTTCTGCGCCGGCGGCGATGTGCGTTTCCTGCGTGACGCGATCATTGCGGACAGGGGCCCGGGGCCGAATCCGCAGGCCCAGGCTTTCTTCAGCGAGGAATACCGTCTCGATTACTCGATTCACACCTATCCGAAGCCGGTTCTGCTGTGGGGCAGCGGCATCGTCATGGGCGGCGGCCTGGGCCTGATGGCCGGCGCCAGCCATCGCGTGGTGACCGAGACCTCGTGCATCGCCATGCCGGAAGTCAGCATCGGCTTGTATCCGGATGTCGGCGGCAGCTGGTTCCTGCCGCGCATGCCGGGACGCTCCGGCCTGTTCCTGGCGCTGACCGGCGCCGCGCTCAATGGGCATGACGCGCTGCGTGTTGGACTGGCCGATTACTTTCTCAAAGCCGACGCGCGCAAGGCGCTGTTCGAGCATCTGGGCAACACCGTCTGGAGCAAGGACGCGACGGACAATCACGCAACGCTGTCCAAGGTGCTGTGCTCGTTTGCCGAACATGCGGTGGATGCGCTGCCGGTATCGAATGTCCACACCCATGCCGACACGATCCAGCGCCTGACTGAAGGCGACAGCCTGGCGGAGATATATGTGCTGATCACCGGCTATCAGGGCGAGGACATCTGGCTCAAGCGTGCCGCGAGCACGCTGGCTGGCGGCTCCCCGACCTCGGCGGCGCTGATCTGGGAGATCTGGCGGCGTGCGAAGCACATGAGCCTGGCGGAGGCCCTCAGGATGGAGCTGATCGTCTCGCTCGGCTGCTGCGACCACCCCGACTTTGCCGAAGGCGTGCGCGCCTTGCTCGTCGACAAGGACGGTCGGCCGCGCTGGACGCCGGCGACGTTGGCCGAGGTGTCGGCCGAGTGGGTTGCGGCCCACTTCGCGGCACCCTGGTCGAGCTGGCTGAATGAGGCTCACCCGCTGGCCGATCTGTAAGCATAAAAACTACCGGAGATTGCAGATGAAAGTTGCTTTCATAGGCCTGGGCAATATGGGCGCGCCAATGGCGCTCAACCTGCTCAAGGCGGGTTATCCGCTCAGCGTGTTCGACCTGGTGCCTTCCGCGCTGAAGACGCTGGCCGATGCCGGCGCGGTGACGGCGGTGAGTGCGGCGGAAGCGGTGCGCGATGCCGATGTCGTCGTCTCCATGCTTCCCGCCAGCGCCCATGTGCACAAGCTGTATCTGGGCGAGGGCGGCTTGCTGGCGGCGGCCAAGCCCGGCGCGCTGCTGATCGACAGCAGCACCATCGCGCCGCGGACCGCGCGCGAGGTTGCCGAGGCCGCCACGGCCAAGGGCTTCGCCATGATCGACGCGCCGGTTTCCGGCGGCACCGCCGGCGCGGCCGCCGGCACGCTGACCTTCATCGTCGGCGGCGATGCCGCCGCGCTGGAGCGCGCCCGTCCGCTGCTGGAAAAGATGGGACGCAACATCTTCCATGCCGGCGCCAGCGGCGCCGGTCAGATCGCCAAGATCTGCAACAACATGCTGCTCGGCATCCAGATGATCGGCACCGCCGAGGCGATCAATCTGGGCGTGGCCAATGGCGTCGATGCCAGGGTGCTGTCCGACATCATGGTCAAGAGCTCCGGCCGCAACTGGACGCTGGAGCTGTATAACCCCTGGCCCGGCGTGATGGACAATGTGCCGGCATCGCGCGCCTACAGCGGCGGCTTCGGCACCGACCTGATGCTGAAGGATCTGGGGCTGGCGCAGGAAGCGGCTGCCGCTGCCGAGGCATCAACCCCGCTGGGCGCGCTGGCGCGCGAGTTGTACCAGCGGCACAGCCAGGCGGGCAGCGGCGCGCTGGATTTCTCCAGCATTGTGCGGGCGCTGGCCTGCGAGGGCTGAGAAGCGGCTGTTACATCCGTCCTTCAGCCGGCGACGGCAATGATGTCCGGGCTTTCCAGGATGTGCTTGGGCGCGCCGTGCCTGGCCACCGCGAGCATGGCCCGCCCGACCTGCTCGGTGGTGGTGATCTGCCGTGGGAAGAGCCGGCGCAGCAGGGGCAGCAGCGGCCCGAGCAGGCTGTAGAGCATCTGGTACGAGGCGGTCTTGGAGCGCACGCCGTGCAGCGGCTGGATCACGCCGGGGCGGAACATGTAGGCGCCCTTGAACGGCAGGCGCAGCAGCGCGTTCTCGGTGCGGCCCTTGACCCGCGCCCACATGCTGCGGCCCTGTTCCGTGCTGTCGGTGCCCGCGCCGGAAACGTAGGTGAAGGTCATCTGCGGATTGAGCCGCGCCAGCGTTTCCGCCGCGGCCAGGGTGTAGCCGTAGCTGATGCGCGTGTAGTCGGCCTCGGACATGCCGGCCGAGGATATGCCAAGGCAGAAGAAGCAGGCATCGAAGCCAGATAGCTCGGCTTCGATCGCGCTGTAGTTCAGCAGGTCCGCATGAACCAGTTGGCGCAGCTTCGGGTGCTGCTGGCCGCTGCCGCTGCGCCCTATCGTGACCACGGCCTGGACATCCGCGGCGAGCAGGCATTCGCGCAACACGCCCTGGCCGACCATGCCGCTGGCGCCGAAGATCAGTACGTTCATGAGCGGAGGCCCGGTCAGTTCCGCTTCGGGATGGTCAGGCCTTTGACGACGGCCGGGCGGGCGACAAACGCCGCGAGCACGCGGGTCACGTTGGGGAAATTCGCAATGCCGACCAGATCGCCGGCTTCGTAAAAGCCGATCAGGTTGCGCACCCAGGGAAAGACGGCGATATCGGCGATGCTGTATTGGTCGGACATGATCCAGGCGCGGTTCTCCAGCCGCTCGTCGAGCACGCCCAGAAGCCGCTTCGATTCTGCGACGTAGCGGTCACGCGGCCGCTTGTCCTCGTAATCCTTGCCGGCGAACTTGTTGAAGAATCCAAGCTGGCCGAACATCGGGCCGATGCCGCCCATCTGCCACATCAGCCACTGGATCGTGTGGTGGCGTTCCGCCGGGTCCTGGGGAATGAATTGCCCGGTCTTTTCCGCCAGGTAGATCAGGATGGCGCCGGATTCGAACAACGTGAGCGGCTTCCCGCCCGGGCCCGCCGGGTCGATGATGGCCGGGATCTTGTTGTTGGGATTGAGCGAATGAAACTCCGGCGACATCTGGTCGTTGCTGCCGAAGTCCACCAGATGCGGCTCGTAGGGCAGGCCGGTCTCCTCCAGCATGATCGAAGCCTTGACGCCGTTCGGCGTGGGCAAGGAATACAGCTGGATGCGATCAGGGTGCCGCGCCGGCCATTTTTTGGCGATGGGGAATTCGGAGAAGTCGGTCAAGGCTGATCCTTTCGAGCTTGATTTGAAGAGGGGTGCGGGCGAAAAGCTTAATCTACAGCAAGCGCCCCGTTACGCGGCCCGGGTGCTTTGGCCGCTACCGCATTCCTCGTATTTCGGGGCGGGCACCGGGCTATTCAAGCCGATCTCCCCCAATCTCCCCGATCGCCCTTATTCCTGACATCATGGGCAGGACTGAAATCCGTGTTCCGCTTTTGGAGATATTCAAGATGAAGATTCGCCTGCTGCTGGGAACCGCCGTGGCCGGCCTGCTGGTGGCCGCTATGGGCGCCGCCGTCCTGTTGCCGGCGGCGCCGGTTGCCGCCAGCGGCGATACCTCGTCGGAGGAGGTGGGCTGTGTCAGCACCACTTTCCGCCTGGCCAGCCCCAACGACAAGATCTGCGTCACCGCCTACCCGGACCCGGCGGTGCCGGGCGTCACCTGCTACCTGAGTCAGGCGCGTACCGGCGGTTATTCGGGGGCCCTGGGATTGGCGGAAGATCCTTCGCGCTTCTCGATCTCCTGCGCGGCGGCGGGGGCGGTGTCGCTGCCCGCCGGCCTGCCGGATGACGCGGATGTGTTCAGCGAACGCACTTCGATCATCTTCAAGAAGACCACGGTGCGGCGCATCGTCGACAAGCATCGCGGCATGCTGGTGTATCTGGGTTATTCGACCAAGGTGGTGGAAGGCTCGCCGATGAACAGTGTTTCGGTGGTGCCGTTCCTCAAGTAGCAGCCCGCCTATGAATGCAACTGGCGCGACGAATCCCGAGTTCACCCACCGCCTGGCGCGGCGCGAGGATATTCCGGCGATCGAGCCCCTGATGACGGCGGCGATCCGCGAGCTGCTGCGCGAGTTCCTGCCGGCTGAAGCGGTCGAGGCCTCGTTCGACATCATGGGCCTGGATACCCAGCTGATCGACGACGGCACCTACTACGTCATCGAATGCGCAGGCGTGATCGCCGGCTGCGGCGGCTGGAGCCGCAGGGCCACCCTGTTCGGCGGCAACCATTCCGCCGGCCGCGATGCGGCCTTGCTCGATCCGCGCACCGACCCGGCGCGGGTGCGGGCGATGTATACCAGCCCCTTGTATGTGCGGCGCGGCATCGGGCGGCTGGTGCTGCGCCTGTGCGAGGCGGCCGCGGCGGAGGAGGGGTTTGCCCGGGTGGAACTGGCCGCGACCATGGGCGGCGAGCCGCTGTACCGCGCCTGCGGCTATGAGGATATCGAGCGCTTCGAAGCGGCTACGCGATCGGGTGTGCGGGTGCCGCTGGTGCGTATGGGCAAGCAGATATGATTGATGACGGCGACATCGACTATCGGAATCGTTCGCTCGAACAACTGCGTGAATCGTGTTGGAATATTGATCGACAGCACTACCCCAAAAACCTCCAGAATCTTTTGCGAGAACTGGCAGCCAGGGGCGGAACTGATCCGACAACGGAAGCGGTACCGGAGAAGGCCTCCGAGACTCGCGGCTCGGCGCGTGTTCTGTTCGAATTCGCAAAGGGCGCTTACTGCACTTCTGCAATCTGCGTGGCCCTGCTTGCGATTTTTGCGCTTGAGTTCTTATGCCGGGGACCAGGGAGCGGCATAGAGAATTCGGTTGCAGCCGCCGGCTTGATCAAGTCAAGTGCGGTACACGGAGAATGGTGGCGGCTGCTGACCGGCGCTCTGCTACACGCGAATATGAATCATGTTTATTACAACGTCGTCGCGCTTTTCCTGTTTGGCGGCGTTGTTGAGCGTATTGCCTCTCGTCCGATTCTTCCGCTGGTGGTCCTATTGAGCGCCCTGGGCGGAAGCGTCGCCAGTTTGATGCTCTTGCCGAACACGACCACCGTTGGTATCTCAGGTGCTGTGATGGGAGTAATGGGTTTTTTCCTGGCCTATCAGCTGACTCGCAGTCCGCGTCTGCCACTGGGAGCGTTTGTCTGGGTTGGCGCAAATATAGGCATCAATCTTGTCGTCGGCGCTGTTGCATACAGTACCATCGACAACGCCGCACACATTGGAGGCCTGCTGACCGGCCTGCTTCTGGGGGCGATGTTCACGGCGTCACATCGCGCCGAAAATCAAATGCCAATTCAACTGCCGGCCACCGCCAGAGTGCTCGGCTTGAGCAGCGCTACGGTGCTCATCGCCGCCATCGGCTTTACAGTATTCCGGTTGCTGGCTGCCAGCTGACTGCTGCGCGTTGGATGGATTGATACGGCAATTTAGCGTCTTGGCGGCGCTGAAGAACGTAGGTCGATCAACGGCTGTTCGGTGCTCTGCGCCGGCGGCGCGCAGTTGTTGCAGTCGCTGCAGCCGGCGCCGCAGCCCTTGGCCTGTTCCACCGGCAGGATGCGCAGGCCGAGCTGGCGCAGACGCTGCGGGCGCTGGGCTTTGAGCAGCCATAGTGCCGTGCCGCGCTGTATGCGGCGCTTGGTTTGCGGCGCGAACACGCCCAGGGCATAGAAGGCGCTGGGGATGAGGATGAGGGCGATGATCAGGTATTGCAGGGCGACGTTCATGATCAGGCCAGGGCGTGGGCGATCTGGTAAGTGACCAGAGACGCCAGGTAGGCCAGCGCGAACAGGTAGCCGGCGGCGATGGCCATGGTCTTGACCGAGTTGGTTTCGCGGCGGATCACGGCCAGGGTGGAGAGGCACTGCGGCGCGAACACGTACCAGGCCAGCAGTGACAGCGCTGTCGCCAGCGGCCATTGGGCGGCGATCAGGGGCTGGAGCTGGGTGGCGGCCTGGTCGGCGCTGGTGGACAGAGCGTAGACCGTGGCCAGCGAGCTGACCGCCACTTCGCGCGCGGCGAGGCCGGGGATCAGGGCGATGCAGATCTGCCAGTTGAAGCCGATCGGCGCGAACACGTACTGCATGGCGTGGCCGATGCGGCCGGCCAGGCTGTAGTCGATGGCGGGGCCGCTGAAGCCGGCCGGCGCCGCCGGGAAGCTGGAGAGGAACCACAGCACCACGGTGAGCGAGAGGATCACGGTGCCGACGCGGCGCAGGAAGATCCAGGAGCGTTCCCACAGGCCGATGGCGACGTCGAACACATGCGGGATGCGGTAGGAGGGCAGTTCCAGCAGCAGGGCATGTTCTTCCAGTTCATGGCCGCGGCGATGGCGCCACAGCTTCATGGTGTAGGACACGACCAGGGCCGAGACGATGCCGGCGGCGTACAGGGCGAACAGCACCAGACCCTGCAGGCTGAGAAAGCCCCAGACCTTGCGGTCGGCGATGAAGGCGGCGATGAGCAGGGTGTAGACCGGCAGCCGCGCCGAACAGGTCATCAGCGGCGCTACCAGGATGGTGGCGAGGCGGTCGCGGCGGTCCTGGATGGTACGCGTGGCCATGATGCCGGGGATGGCGCAGGCGAAGCTGGACAGCAGCGGGATGAAGGAGCGGCCGGTGAGTCCGGCGCCGACCATCAGGCGGTCGAGAAGGAAGGCGGCGCGCGGCAGGTAGCCGCTTTCCTCCAGCACCAGGATGAACAGGAACAGCAGCAGGATCTGCGGCAGGAAGGTGATGACGGTGCCGGCGCCGGCGACGATGCCGTCCTGCACCAGGCTGCGCAGCGGGCCGGCGGGCATGGCGCTGCCGAGCCAGGCGCCGAACATCTGCATGCCGCTGGCGATGCCGTCCATGAACGGCCGCGCCCCGGTGAACACCGCCTGGAACATGACGAACATCAGCAGCGCCAGGATCGCCAGGCCCCACACCGGGTGCAGCACCACGCGGTCCAGCGCATCGTCGACCGAGGCGGTGTGGCGCGGCATGGTGACGCAGTCCGCCAGCAGGCGGCGCACGTCGGCGTGCAGGTTGCTGTCGCGCGGCGCCGGCGGCGTTGGCAGCGCCGCGTTGTCGAGCTGCGCGATCAGGTCGCGCACGCCGTCGCGCTGGATCGCCACGGTGGAGACGATGGGGATGCCCAGCTCGCGCGACAGCTTGTCGCGGTCGATGAGGATGCCGCGGCGCGCGGCGGCGTCGCTCATGTTGAGAGCCAGCACCATCGGCCGGCCGATGCGCATCAGCTCCAGCACGAAGCGCAGGTGCAGGCGCAGGTTGGTGGCGTCGGCGACGCAGACCAGCAGGTCGGGCCGCGCTTCCACGGCGTGCTGGCCGAGGCAGACGTCGCGGGTGATGGCCTCGTCGGCGCTGGTGGCATTGAGGCTGTAGGCGCCGGGCAGGTCCAGTACCCGCACCAGCCGCCCGCTCGGCGCCAGGAAGCGGCCTTCCTTGCGCTCCACCGTGACGCCGGCGTAGTTCGCCACTTTCTGGCGGCTGCCGGTGAGGCGGTTGAACAGGGCGGTCTTGCCGCAGTTGGGATTGCCGACCAGGGCGATGGACAGCGGCGCGGCAGCAACCACGCTGGAAAGCGAGGCAGCCGGGGCGCTCATGCCGCCTCCGCGTTGACCATCACCCGCGCCGCTTCGCTGCGGCGCAGGGCGAAACGGGTATAGCCGATCTGCACCAGCAGGGGATCGCCGCCGACCGGGCCTTTGGCCACCACCCGCACCGGCTCACCCTGCACGAAACCGAGCTCCGCCAGGCGCACCGCGATGGGGTCGTGGGCGCTGTGCGCCACCACCTCGCTGATGGTCGCATTGGTGTTCCGGGGCAGGTCGGTTAGCTGGTACACAGGATCGAACCCAATCTCGAAATGAGTCTCTAAGTGAGAATTAATCTCAATTATATGCCAATTGCGGCGCATGTGTGACGCTGCGGAGCACAGTATTTTGGGGGCGCAAAATGCGCCTGAATGACTGCACGGGAATGGCCCTGACTGGTACAAAAAAGGGCGGCGCTATCGAGACCAGTGTTCGTCTGGTCGATAGCGCCGCCCTTGGTTCCGATCCCGCCAGCCAGGAGAGGCTTCAATTCCCTCCAGCCGGAAGGGAGACTGGGCGATTGAATGACGCGGTTATTTTCGGAATGCCGCTCTGCCGCTCTACTGAGCCGGTGCCGGTGCCGGCGGGCGCGTTCACCGGCGGAGCGAAGCCGGGGATCTGGTTGCCCTTCGAGTACATGCACTGCTGGTAAGAGAGGTTGTACTGGTATTGCAGGCCGTAGTAGGACAGGTTGCTGTTACTGGTGCTCGCCGTGCCGCTCGAGGGCTTGCCGCCGATCTGCTGGTAGGCGAAGCCGCGGCAGACCTGGTCATCGGACTGGAACACTTCGAACGGCTTGTATGGCGAGGGCATCACTGCCACGGTGGGCGCGGTAGGCAATTCGACGCAGGCGCCGAGCAGCACGGCCCCCGTCAGCGCCACGGCAGTGGTACGCAGTTTGATACGGTGAAGCCTGTCAATCTTGATCACGTCGGTTCTTCCTGAGGACATGGATCGGTTCAAGGCGCCGGCGGTGGACCCTGCACGCTGGGCGGCTGCTGGTCCGGGGCGGCCTGCGGTGCCGTCGGATAGCTCTGGGGCGCGGGCGGATAGTTCTGTTGCGCCGGCGGATAGGCCGGAGCGGGCTGCTGCTGATAGGCAGGATCAGGCTGCTGCGGGTAAGCCGGAGCCGATTGCTGCGGATAGCCAGGAGCCGGCTGCTGCTGATAGCCCTGGGGCGCCGGCGGCGGTGCCGGCGGCAGCGGGGCATCGGGCTGCTGGCCCTGGTTCTGCGGATCAGCCGGCGCCGTTGTGGGCGCGCCCGCGGTGATGGGCTGCCAGGGCGTGCTGCACTGGCTGACCGTGGGGTAGTAACCCGCCGGATTGCCGCACCAGTACCAGTATTGCTGCTGCTGCGCCGTGGTCGTCGCGACTGGCGGCGCTGGCACTACCGTCAGCGGCATCGCACCGGGATCGGGATAGGGATAGACCGGGCTCGGGTACAGGTACCAGCTGCCGCCGATGACCCACCACCAGCCGGGGCTGCCGCCGTACCAGCCGTGATACCAGTGGCCGCCGCGCCAGCCGGCGCCGTAGAAAGCCGGCGAGGGGCCATACCAGTAACGGCCGCCGTAGTAGTAGTGACCGCCGCCATAGAAATGTCCGCCGCCGCCGTGTGGGCCGCCGTAGTAGCGGTCGGCGAACGCGGCGACGGGCGCCGCGGCGGCGATGGCCAGGGCGATGCGGAGCGGGATGCTGAAGCGGGATTTCATGGAAATGATTGAAGCTCGGTTCGAATAGGGTAGGTAGGGCTTAGCCGACGATGATGTCGACGCGGCGGTTGTGCTGGCGTCCGGCGGCAGTGGCATTGCTGTCGCGCGGGTGCTCCTCACCCTTGCCGACGGCGGTAATACGTTGCGGCGCCACGCCGTGCGCGATGAGGTATTGCATCACCGCGTCGGCCCGGTGCTGCGACAGGCTGCGGTTGGCCGAGGCTTTGCCGACCGAGTCGGTATGGCCTTCGACCACGATGCTGCGGTCGGGTTCCTGGTTGATCGAGGCGAGCAGGGTGTCGAGGGTGCCGGTGGCGGCGGGCTGCAGGTCCGACTTGCCGGTGGCGAACAGCACGTCGCCGAGGCTGTAGGTGACCTTGCCGGCCGGCGCCTGCATCGGCTGCTGCCCCGCGGTGCGCGGCTGGCTGGCGCGTGCCGGCACGGCCTGCCAGCCGTACGGGCATTCCCGCACATATGGGAAGTAGGCCTTGGCGGCCGGGCAGTAATACCAGTAGGCGGCCGGCGCCTGCTGCACGGTCACCTCCGGCGGCGCGTAGACCACGGCGGGCGGCGGGTAGTAATAGCTGGGCCCGTAGTAATACGGCTGGTAATAGCCGGGATAGTAGTAGCCGGGGCCGCCGTAGTAATAACCGGGGCCGCCGACATTGATGCCGACGCCGATGCCGACCCGGCCCGCGGCGGCAAGCAGCGGCATGCCGAACAGGAGCAGGGCGATGAGGGGGATGCTGCGTTTCAGGAGGCCCATGAAAGTCTTCCGGATGGACTGGTGCCAAGCATGTGCCGCGGACATGAACGCTGGCTGAACCATGGGGCGGAAGGGCTGATAAACACGCTCTTTTTAACCGATCTTTACATGGTTTACAGGGGTTTACGGCCTGCCTGCCAAGAGTATGCCGGGATTTGCGGCGATTGGCCTGGCCGGCACCCTTCACCCGAGTGGACGATGTGACGAGGCGGTTTTCACTGAAAAATGCGCTCCTCGACATCGGGATGGCCACTGGAGGAGACCAGGATGGCTGGCACTAAGGATTACGGGCTGGGCGAGTTCACCTACCCGCGCGGCTGGTTCATGGTCGCGGACGCGGCGGAGCTGAAGGACAAGCCGCTGCCGCTGAAGTTTTTCGGGCAGGATTTCGCGCTGTACCGCGGCAAGAGCGGCAAGATCGTGCTGCTCGACGCATTTTGTCCGCACATGGGCACGCACCTGGCGAAGAACACCACTTCCTATGTCACCCATGACGGCCAGATCGAAGGCGATTCCATCCGCTGCCCGTATCATGGCTGGCGCTTCGGCGCCGACGGCAAGTGCAACGAGATTCCGTTTTCCAGCCTGCCCATCCCCAAGGCCGCCTGCGTGCGGTCCTGGCCGGTGGTGGAGAGATTGGGCGCGGTGTTCGTCTGGCACGATCCGGAAGGCGGCGAGCCGGAATGGGATGCGCCGAACCTGGCGGAGTGGGACAACGCCGGCTGGGTGCGCCACCAGTGGGATCACCTGGGCCAGCTCAAGTGTCACCAGCAGGAGATCATCGACAACATCGCCGACTGCACTCACTTGCAGCCGGTGCACGGCTCGATCGTCAATTTCTTCGAGAACGAGTTCCGCGGGCATCTGGCGATCCAGCGCCAGGGCGGCCCGCACCGCACCCTGGTGAGCAGCGACGGCAAGAGTCCGATCCTGATCACCGACACGGTGTATCACGGTCCCGGCGTGCTGCTGTCGCGCATGTCCGGCACCCATGACGCGGTGATCCTGATCATGCACACCTCGGTGGAGGACGGCACGGTGCAGGTATGGCACGCGCTGATGGTGCGCTCGCCCAGCAACTCGGCCAAGGTCACGGCGCAGGATACCGAAGTGGCGCGCATGTACCAGGCCAGCGCACTGGCGGCGTTTTCGCAGGACTTCGAGGTGTGGTCCAACAAGCGCGCCTGCATCAACGGCATGTTCATGCCCAGCGACGGTGCGTTCCGCAAGGCGCGCATCTGGTACAAGCAGTTCTACAACCCGCGTGCGAAGAAGGACGAATTCCTCAAGCAGGCCGAGGGCGTCCATGTGCCGGCCGGCATGAAGTCGGCGCCGGTGGCCTCGCGCGGCGAGATGTCGCTGGCCGATGCGGTGGCGGCGGAGAATCAGGCACAGGCGGCGTAGGCCCGATTCTGCCGCAGGCTTGGCTGTAACAAGAAGCCCTTTTTGCGCGACGGCGCAGGAAGGGCTTTTCCATTATTGCCGGTTCATTCCGGTCGTGGACACCTGCGGCAGGGGGTACACTGAAGTACCAGGTCCGTGGGGGGGTGGGAATGCGCCTGCTGCTCGTCTTTGTCGTGCTGCTGCCGGCGCTGGCGCGGGCGGAAGTGCCGCTGGCCGATTTCGTGCGCAACAACGAATTGCGCAACGTGCAGATTTCGCCGGATGGCACCTACCTGAGCGAGGCGCGCCACCTCGATGGTGAGGATTTCCTCACGGTGAAACGTCTGAGCGACCGCAAGATCACCAATGTGCTGAAGCTGGGGAGCAGGCATCAGGTTGCCAGTTACTGGTGGGTGGGCAAGGATCGCATCGTGGCGGCTTTCTCCCAGCAGTCCGGCAGCCTGACCCAGCCATACCTCACCGGTGAGCTGGTTGCGATGGATGCCGACAGTGCCACTGGCAGGGCGGCCAAGTATCTGTTCGGCGACCGTGCGCCGGGCGGAATATTCTCGCAGACGCTGCACCTGGCAGAGGATGCACAGAGCCGTTACGCCACTATCATCCGCACCTTGCCGCTGGATGGGCACAAGGCCATCGTGTCGCTCAACGATTACACCAATCCGCTGCATCCGGATAACGGCGAAGTGGACCGGATGGACGTGTACAGCGGCGCACTGGAGCGACTGGCTGTTGGTCCTTTGCCGGGAAGCGCTAGATTCCTGACCGACTCCGCCGGCAATCCGCGTTACGTCGTGGTCGAGGACGAGCATTTCCGCCCCCTCACCTTCTTCAGAGAAATTGGCAAGGACGACTGGAAGCAGCTTGAAGGGACGGACAACGGTGCCTTGATCGTTCCAGTGGCGTTCTCTCCCGACGACCGCCGCGTCTTCCTGCTCGCCGACGAGGCAGGCGGCCCACTGTGCCTGGTCGAGCAGATGCTCGATGGCGGTGCCCGCCGTACGCTGAATTGTGATGCAGCGGCGAATGTCTCCGACATGATCCGCTCTTTCGACGGGACCGAGCCCATCGCAGCCCTGTACAAGGGCGCGCCGCCCTGGGAGCGCGTACTGAACACTCCGCATCCGGATGCGGACAAGCTGCGCTCGCTGCAAAAAGCCCTTCCCGGGCAGATTGTCGAGCCGGTGTCTGCCACCACAGACGGCGCCAGGGTGGTGCTGCGTGTCTACAGCGATCGCAATCCGGGCGATTATTATTTGTTCGATCCCAAGACCATGAATGCGGATCTGATCGATTCGCAGCGGGACTGGATCGACCCGCGGCAGATGAGCGAGCAGCGCGGGGTGGAATTCAAGGCGCGCGACGGGCAAGCGATCCACGGCCTGCTGACCCTGCCGCCGGGCGTGCAGGCGCGGAATCTGCCGCTGGTGGTCAACCCGCACGGCGGTCCCTTCCATCTCATGGATGCCTGGGGCTGGAACCGGGAGTCGCAGCTTCTGGCGAGCCGTGGCTACGCCGTGCTGCAGGTGAATTTTCGCGGCTCCGGCGGCTATGGCGCCAAATTCGAGTCCGCCGGGCGGCAGGGTTGGGACACAGTGGTGATCGACGACATCACCGACGGTACCCGCTGGGCCATTCAGCAAGGCCTTGCCGATGCTTCACGTATCTGCATCTACGGCGCCGCCTATGGCGGCTATGCCGCCCTGATGAGCGCGGTGCGCGAGCCGGACCTGTATCGGTGCGTGATCGGTTATGCCGGTGTCTATGATCTGCCGCGACTGCGAAGGGATAGCGATATCGCCGATACAGCGCGAGGGCGCAGGTTCATCGACGAGTTCATCGGTGACGACAAGCGGTTGAAGGCAGCTTCTCCCCTGGCCTATATCGACCGCCTCAAGGCAGCAGTGATGATCGTGCACGGCGAGGAGGACAAGCGCGCGCCGTTCAGTCAGGCCAAGGCGCTGCGCAGCGCGCTCGATGAGCGCCATTATCCCTACGAGTGGCTGGCCAAGCCGGACGAGGGGCACGGCTTCTACGAGGAAGCCAACCTGATGGAACTGTATACCCGGCTGCTGGCGTTTCTGGACCGTAACATTGGGGCGCAGGCGAACACTCCCAAGCCAGAGGCCGCGGCAACCGCGGCCAAGGACGCTGTTCCGGTGAATTGAGCGGTTTCCGGAGCTGCGGAAGGCGCTGAGCGCCTTCCGCCCGCCAGGCCACCCGCAGGCCTCACCTCACCATGCTGAGGCTGCCGCAGTCCACATGCTTCGTGGATTCAGGCGCGCTGCAATAGGAGAGCGCGGGATTGTTGTCGGGATTCTTGTCCGCATCGAATACCTCGCCGGCAGGGCAGGTTACCTGGTAGGCCAAGCCCCTTTTGCAGGAATACCGTACCCGGCAGTCCGGATGCTCGTAAGCGCCGTCGTCCTTGCCAACGCAGAAGTCCGCGTCTCCGTGCTGTGCCGGCACTTCCTTGAAGGTGGGAACCCCCGCCGACGCCGAAAACGATAAGGCCACCGCCGCCAACGCTGTGGAACACGCTGTCAGATGCCGCCATGTCTGTTGCTTCATGCCGCTTCCTCCTCTTCAGTGAACAACCGGGTCCAAGCCACCGCATATTCGCGCCTCTGCCGTGTCGTGCGGGCCGATTTGCGCGTAGCGAACATCGGGCTGGAAGTCAGGGCGCAAGCCTCCCGACCCCGGCGGCCTTGAGAAGCCAGGGTCTATCGGAAAGCACAGCGCGTCTCACCGTGCAGGCAGCGCCGGCTTGCGCTCGTACGAAGCGTGCCTGCCTTGCCGTCCAGCCCTATGGCTCACGGATGCCTCTTGGATGCCGTGAAGTGGGGAAATGGTTGCAACGGATGTACAGAATTTGATTGGCGACGCGGCAATCGCCACGGCAATCGAAATATTCGGTTTGTATTCCGCTGGATAGGCAAGGATTGATATGGACAGCGCGCCCTGCGAGCGCATCGGTGCCGGTCAGCCGATAGTGCGCCGATGGATGCGGCGGCGCATCGCGTTAGACTGGGGCATGAGCCGCCCGTTATTGACTACCGCTCCGCCGCCAGTGCTTGCCGGCACGCGTGTGCTGGAATATGCCATTGTCGATGAGACGGTGGTATTCACCGGTCGCCTGCATCTGTACGTCGACAGCCAGCGCCTGGGGCCGGTTCCGCGGCTGGCGATCTGCCAGGCATTCGATAGCCACGAATTGCTGCTGTTTCACTGCGACGATGCCTGGGAAACCCTTGGTGTGGAAGCCTGGAACGGACCCGATGACGGGCAGACCGGTTCGATCGAGGATGTGAAGCGCAGCGCGGAGAGCTATTACCAGGGTATTTCCAGCCACTGGATCGCGCTGGGTGTCACGCTGGAGCAGGCCAGAGCGCTTTATCAGGAGCAGGAAAACGAGTTCGCCTGCGCCTTCTGCGGCAAGGGGCCGGATGAACTGCGCAGCGTGTTCCGCGGGCCGCGGGCGAATATCTGCGGCGACTGCGTGCGCAAACTCTACGACATGCTGGATGAGCCCGATGAACCCCAGTCCCTGCAATAGTCCCTGCGCGGGCCGGCGGACGCCTGCTCCATGAGCGCGCTGGCGCCCGAAGTAAAAAGCGGCGCCATCGTTGCGCTGCGGCTGTTCGATATCGCCTATGCCATCGACCTGGCACAGGCGGAAGCCTTGTGGGCGCAGCGGCAGGGCGGGAGCAGCAGCCGCAGCCAGCTCAGCGCCACGCCGGCCAAGGCGGTGGCGTTCGACGTGCCGCCGGTGCTGTTGCCGCTGGACACGGTGCCGCTGCACATGGAAGGCATCGGTGTGAACGCCATGGCCACGGCGCGGCTCTATGATTTCGGCGTGGTGGCGCTGGCCCTGCGCATCCCGGTGGCGGATCACGACTGGGCTTCCTACACGCGGCTGTGCAATGCGGCGGCGCAGTCGATCGACGCGGCGGTATGGGAGACGCTGTTGCAGGGGGTGCGCCTGCCGCTGGTCTCGGCCCTGGACCGGCCTTATGCCAGCCGCGTGCAGGAGGACTACTTGCTCGCCATCGTGCAGCAGTGGAGCGAGCCGCAGAAAACGGCGGAGCTGGAGCAGCGCCTCGATCTGGTGCCGCTGCTGTCCGGTGAAAGACGGCCACTGTCGGAGGGCGCGCGGCGCGAACTGCTGCGGCAGCGCTTCTCCTACTACGAGGACGATCTGGTGGTGCTGACCTGGGATCGCGCCTTCATCGTCGAGCCGCGCGGCGACTCCGACGTGGCCGATGTGCTGGAAGTGGCCAACGCGCAGCTGCTGGAGCAGCGCTACTACGACGAGATGCTGGACGACGAGCTGCCGCGCATGTACGACCTGGTGGAGCAGGCCCAGCGCGCCAGTCACTGGTATGCGCCGCGCCGCTTCGCCGATCTGGCCCGGCGCTTCTATACCCTGGTGGCGGAAGTGACCGAGCTGACCGAAAAGGCCGACAACGCCCTGCAGGTGACGGAGGATGTGTATCTGGCCCGCATCTACGCCGCCGCGCTGGAGCAGTTCCGCGTGCCGAAGATCGGCGCCGCAGTGGACCGCAAGCTGGCCATCATGCGCGACACCTATACCGCGCTCTACAACGAGGCCGCCGGCCGCCGCGGCGAGTTGATGGAGCTGGCGATCATCGTGCTGATCCTGGTGGAGATCGTGGTGGCGCTGGTGCAGAAGTTTTAGCCATTGGCTTCCGCCAACCGGCGTATCTGCGCGGCGCCCTTGGTGGCAGCACGGACGGCAGTCCGCACGATGCCAAAGGAAATTTCCACGCTTCGTCCCAAAATGCTTGAGCGGCACCGGGGCTGATTCTAGCTTTGTCGCTTGGTGCTTTGAACAAAGGGGTGGGACCATGGGATCGATCGCAAGTCGTTGCATCGCGGTGGTGTTCGCGGTGTGCAGCATGCCGGGCATCGCCGCGCCGGCGGAGGGCGCCGCGGCTGCCGCTGTACCGATCCGTGACGGCAGCCTCAGTACCAGCGATGGCGCGCAGATCCACTATCTTGAGGCGGGGCAGGCGACAGCGGCGCCTGCGCTGGTGTTGATCCCGGGCTGGACGCTGAGCGCATCGCTGTGGCAGACGCAGCTGCGTCTGTTTTCGGCCACGCGGCTGGTGCTGGCGGTGGACTCGCGCTCGCAGGGAGAATCGTCCAAGACGCTATACGGCAATACGCCGGAGCGCCGCGCCAGCGACCTGCACGAGCTGATGGCGAGCAGGCACATCGGCAGGTTCGTTATCGTCGGCTGGTCGCAGGGCGCGCAGGATGTGGCGGCCTACATCCGGCAGTTCGGCACCGTGTCCCTGGCCGGGGTGGTATTCGTCGACAGCCCGGTTTCGGCGGGTCCGGCTGAGGTGGAGCTGCATCCGGCATTCAGCAAGCTGATCCTGTCCGGCCTATCGGTGTATGCCGACCATCCGGCCGAATACTCCGAAGGTATGGTGCGCTCCATCTTCGCCAGGCCGCATCCCGAGCTGGATCTGCAACACCTCATCGACGAGGCCCGCAAGACCCCGCCGCAGACCGGCATCACCATGCTGCTGATGGATCTCTTCGGCGTGGATCGTCGCGATGCGCTGAACAAGATCGACCGGCCCGCACTGGTCATCGCCGCTGCTTCGTCACCCTTCTTGCCGCAGCAGAAGGAAATGGCTGCCGCGATCGCCGGCGCGCGCCTGGTGGTGGTGGAGGAGGCGGGGCATGCGCTGTTCATTGACCAGCCGCAGCAGTTCGATCAAGCGCTGGCGCAACTGCTGCAAGCGGCGGATGCCGCCGGGTCGGGGATCGCCGGCTAGAAGAAAAACGCAGGCAGGCCGCCAAGGCATGAGCGCCCTGGCATTGCCGGCCCGCATTCAGCCAATCGCGCGATAGCCTTGGGTGCGGCTATCAATCAGGTGGAATCGCCGCCGAACTTGTAGTTCAGGCCCAGGAATATCGAAGGCGTCCGGTAGATGCCGTCGAGCGTGCCGGAATTGCCCGGGCTGCCGGCGGAAGGCTGCTCCGGAATCGACACGCTGGTCGTCATCAGATAACGGACGTCGAACGTGGCAATCAGGGCCGGGGTGATGTCCAGGTTGGCGCCGAAGCCAAGCTGGTAGGCGAATGCCGTGCCCGAGCCGTTGGCAACGCCGCCGACATCCTCAAAGGAGTTGAAGTTTTCGCTGTCGATGCTGATTTTGGCGACGCCGACGCCGCCGCCGACATAAGGGTAGATGACCGACAGGGTTCCTTCCGGCTGCTTGAAGTCGTACCACAGATTACCCATCAGGGTCAGTGCCGACAGGGCGCCCGACTTGGAGCCGGCCGGCGTGGTCGTTTCCCCGACGAGCAGCTTGGCGCTGCTGACGGCGGAATGGCGATATTCGAATTCGAGCTCGGGGCGCAAACCGTCCGCAAAGGTGTATCCGCCTCTAAAGCCGCCGGCAAGTCCGGAACTGTATTCATTGGTGACCCCCTCGCTGCCGGAAGTCAGGTTCTGGGTGGCACCGATGTTCAATCCAAAGTCGGCGCCGGCATACCAGCCCTTGGTGTCGCTGGCTGCATTGGCGGGAGACGACAGCATCAGGCCGGTCAGGCAGGCCGGGACGAGCACAAGAGCAAGCGGCAGACGACGATTCACAAATTTCCCCTCCGTAATTTCCACGCCGGACACGGTGCTTCACCAACCTTTCACCCAGCTTTCCATTGGCTCGAAAAGCTGGGTGATGCCTCCGGGACAGTCCCGTCCTTGGCATCAGGAGCAGTCAAATGTCTCGCGACGCCTGATCGTGGCAGAGATTGGCCCGCATAGGTGGGAATATTAACGTTTTGTTAATGTAAAAATTTGTTTCAGGTCAGCCAGGGTCGATGCCGCCGTCAACGTCAACATCGTCGCTTGGCAAAAGAAATCGGACTATCGACGCGTCAAACTAGGCGCACTGCGGCCGACGCCGCCGAAAGTGCGGCGCCAGCTCATCGGCGATACGCCGAATGCAGTGTGGAAATGATGTCGTAGCGACACCGGCGAGCCGAATCCGGCGAGGATGCCGATGTTCTCGATCGACTGATCTGTCGTTTCGAGCAGGCGTTGCGTCAGCGCCAGGCGTTCGCTGAGCAGCCAGTGTCCGACCGTGGTTCCCGTCAATTGGCGGAAGCGGCGGGTGAAGCTGCGCCGGCTCATCAGGGCTTTTTGCGCGAGGCTGTCGAGGTTGTGGGGAAATTGCAGGGTGCTGCGTACCTGCCCGATCAGATCGGCGATCCGCGAGTCGCGCAAGCTCGCCGGCAGCGGCTGCTCGATGAACTGGGCCTGGCCGCCTTGCCGGTGCGGCGACACCACCAGCCGCCGCGCAACGCAGTTCGCGGCCTCGGCGCCGTACTGCTCGCGCAGCAAGTGCAGACAGCAGTCGATGCCAGCGGCGGTGCCGGCGGAGGTCACGATGTTGCCGTCGGCGATATAGAGCAGATCGGCATCGAGCCGGACCTCCGGATAGCGCAGGGCGAAGTCCCGCGCGAACTCCCAGTGGGTGGTGGCCCGGCGTCCATTGAGCAGGCCGGTTTCGGCCAACACATAGGCGCCGAGGCACAGGCCCACCACCTGCGCGCCGCGCCGGTGGGCGGCGACCAGGGCATCGAGCAGGGCCTGCGGCGGCCGTTCCTGCGGATCGCGCCAGCTTGGCACGATGATGGTGCGGGCCTTTTTCAGCGCTTCCAGTCCGTGCTGGATTTTCAGCGTGAACCCGGCCGTCGTGGTCAGCGGTCCTTTCTCGGCGGCGCAGACCATCAGTTGGAAGGCCGGCGCGCCGGGGTGGGATTCCCCGAACACCACACAGGGCACGGAAAGGTGAAAAGGACTGATCTGGTCGAACGCAACCACGGCAATGACATGGCGTTTCATGGTTTCCGCTCATCGGCCCGGGTGGATCGAGTTGGCCCGATTCTGGCGTTTATTGTCAACTGGGCCACTCGCCGGCCGCGCCTGTGCGGTGGACAATGCGACTGCGCGCGGCGCCGCCGGCACGCCCTTCCGAACCTCAGGAGCAAAAACCGTCATGGCCATCGAAGCATCCATTCCCCTGCTGGAAGAAATCCTCGGCCAATGGAAAAAGGAATTGGGCGAGGACTACACGCCCTACCGCAATCACGTCTATCGCATGATCCATTTCTGCTTCGCGCTGCACGACTGCAGTGACGAGGAGCGGAACAAGATCGTCATTGCCGGCTGCTTTCACGACCTCGGCATCTGGTCGGATGGCACGGTCGACTACCTTCCGCCCTCGGTGGTCCGGGCCGGGGATTACCTGAAGGCCAATGGTCTTGAGGCCTGGAGCACAGAAATCGAGTTGATGATCGACATGCACCACAAACTGCGCCAGTACCGGGATGCGCGCTATCCGCTGGCCGAGGTGTTCCGCAAGGCCGACCTGGTGGATGTCTCGCTGGGACTGGTGAAATTCGGCGTGCCGGGGAGCACGATCAAGAGCGTGCAGGCGCAGTTCCCGAACGCCGGCTTCCACAAACGGCTGATGCGGCTGGCGGGCGAGTGGTTCGGCCAGCATCCGCTCAGTCCGCCGCCGTTTCTCAAGTGGTGAGGCGGGGCGGCCGCGTTGTTCCGATGGCTTGAATTTCGCAAGCGCCCAAATAAAAAAAGGGGAACAGTTCCGGGGAACTGTTCCTTGAATGTTTTGCCGGTGTTGCACCGCGCCGGCGATTGCGCGCCGGCGCGGTGGAGATCAGATCAGTGCGCGTTGATGTTGTTGGGCACTCCGGCCGGCAGGGCCTGGCTCACCGTCAGCTCCACGTTGCCGATCTGGCGGTAGTTGAGCAGGTCGTTGTTGGGCGTCTGCGCGCCATAACCGGCGAACGTCATGTTCAGGTGGGTGGAGTCGATCTGCGTCGCGGTCGGTGCATACAGGCGCTGTGCGAACCAGGGCTGCGTCGGCACGATCGGATCGTTGGCCGGGATGGTGACGCTGGCGCCACCGGACTGGTTGCTGACGGTGATGGTGTTGATCGAGGCGATCGGGCTGTTGATATCGTTGAACACGGTCCAGTTGATCTTGTCGGTGGACTCGGCGTAGCCGATGTAGTGGAACGCATCGGAGTCGCCATCCAGGCAGTTGCCGGCGGAGAAGTACAAGCCCCAGACGCTGCCGTCGCCATTGATGTCGATCAGGGTGCCGCGCGGGCTGACCCAGCGGGTCTTGTTGTAGTCCACCGTAGTGGGGTCGTTGAGGCCCTTGACGATGCCGACTTCGGTGAAATTGATGCCGTCGGTGGTGGTGGCCAGGTGCACGTTGGAGATGTCGTGGTTGGTCTTCTTGCTGAACGGCGCGGCATTGCATTGCTCATTGGCGGGCAGCGCGGTGCTGCCGGTATTGTCGCCGTTGAGGATCTTCTCGACATAGAGCACCGTCACCGGCGAGCCCGCCGCGGCGGTGGCCGAGGTGGGGAACACCGCCATGATGCCGTCCGGATGCAGCAGGCCCTTGGTCGTCATCACGGCGACGGTATTGCCGGCCGCGGCAGCGCCCGCGGTGTTGGTGAGAGCGGAGCTGATCGACTTGATATCGTTGGCGCCAGGGCTGCTGTTGTTGGTGTTCCAGATCGGGAACTTGTTGGAGGCGCCGCCGAGGTTGGTGCTGGTGTTCGGCGTAGTGAGGTTGATCACGAACAACTGGTTCACATCGATGCCGGCGCCACGGTCGAGCATGTACAGGAACTGGCCGGTGGCGGCGTTGCCCGTGCCCGGCAACTGGATCACGGCTGCGTGGCCCCAGCCGTTGTCGGCATTGTTACCGCTCGCGGCGGGGATCAACGGGGCATTGGTATTGCCGTTGGTGCCGGTGACTGCTGCCGGGCAGCCGGTACTGGTGGAGTTGCCGGAGCCGCCGCTGATTGCGTTGGTGTAATCCGGGAACAGTTCCAGCACGGTTTGCATGAAGTACCAGGTCTTGCCGTTATCGTCGGACTCGGCGGCGACCAGGGCTTCGTCGATGTCTTTGGGCCGCCAGTCGAACAGGCCGATGATCGGCGCCGGACCGCCGGTGGCGCCGAAGGCGGCGTTCGGCTTGGTGGTGAGCGCGGAGTTATAGACCAGCGGGAAGTAGAACGGCGCCATCGGCACCATCGGGTCGGAGCCGGCCGTGGTTTCGAACTTGGCGCCGGTGACGTAGGACACGCGCGTCGGCGTGGCCCCGGAGTAGTTGCAGAACCCAGCCGCGGTGTCCGGCACGGTGCCGACCGAGGTGTACTGTGGGTTGCTGGCGGTGTAAGGCGGCGTGTTGACCGTGGGGGTGCTGAAATTCTTCGGGTCGGCAGCCAGATTGGTCAGCGTGAACGGCGTCGCGCCATTGCCGGAGCCCTGACCGATGGCCGTGCCCTGGTTGATGATGGACTTGACCGCACCCGCGCCGGCGCCCAGCGAGGTCTTCAGCACCTGCGATGCGCCGCTGCTGCTCGAGCCGCTGCTGGAGGAGCTGCTCGAAGAGGACGAACTGGAGGAGCTGCTGCCGGAGGAGCTGCTTGAGGAAGAAGAGCTGGAAGAGCTGCTTGAAGATGAGGAGCTGCTGCTGGAGGAAGAAGATCCGGCCGTGGTGTTGTAATAATTTTTGGTGCAGGCCGAAATCAGACTCAGCGATAACGAGGAAATGAGAACAACGGCCAACTTGTTGGTGGTCATGACGTCCCTTGGAATTGTTGACTGGTGAATTGCCCAATCCCGAAAAATTTAGTGGCGGCGCATGACCGATTTGTTACGAAAGCCGTTTATTACTTTTTGGTAATGATGTGGTAATGGCCTCGTATGCAAATGGTGAAATTTCCATCATTAATGGCGCCCGCATCACTGGCTGGAAGCGGGCAGGGGTGCATCCAGTCCGAGGCCGCCGGCCTTATCCGCCCACCGCGGATTTGCTCGCGCGATGCGGCGGATCTGTTTGTGCTCAACGCAGAATTTGCAGGCCGAAGTAGAACAGCAAGTCCTGGCGGTCGTCACTTTCAGGCCCGACATCGCGTCCGATCGCGGCCATCAGCGCCAGAGAATCGCCAAGGTGCAGGCGGCCGCCGAAGTTCAACAGGGCTTGCGCATCGTGCGGCACCAGGGTTTCATGAATTTCAACGAGGCATTCGAGCGCGTGGCCGCAGTCATGCGACAGGATCAGGCCCGTAGCCCAGGAGCCGGGTGCCTGGGCGCCGAAGCTGCGGCCGATCTCGCCGTCCAGTCCGAATCCGGCGAAGGTGGTGGACGCTTCGAGCGGCAGGAACCATTGCAAGCCGGGTGAGGTGAGCCCGCGCCGGGGAGATGAGGCGGCGAAATTGACGCTCAGCTGCGGATAGGTCGACATCGAAAATCCGGAGGTCTCGCGATCGATGAAGCGCCATTTGACGCCGAGCTCGGATGCGCCGAGTCCTGACTTCATCCCTTCGCCGCTTTGATCGTCGACCAGCCAGGGCGTGTCGATTTTGAGCTGGACATGATCGCCCCAGCCGTAGTTGATATCGGCATCCGGCAGGGACAGCTGCGACAGGCCCGGCGTATGCGCGCCGATGGCGGCGACGTTGATTTCCCAGCGGCCGTTTCCCGGCGTATCGGGGTCGTCGGTCACCAGGGGCGGGCCGCCTTGCGCCCAGGATGCCAGCGGCGCTAATCCGAACAGTGCCGTCAGCGCAAGACGCGCCAGGCAGCTGGCACCGGAGAGCCGTGCTGGCAGGTCAAGGCGCTGCCCGCTGTGGGAGAATGATTTCAAATTGATCCAATGCCGGCCGGGCAGGTGCTATGACGAGCGGATCCTTCATCCTTGTCCAGCAGCATCCTCAGCGTTTCCCTCCGGAGCAGGCGGCCTTTATTCAACAGGCGGCGGGTGGCGGTCAAGTTGTGAATGCGTAATGTTGCGGCCAAGCTGCGGGCGGGTGTGAGATGTTTGTCGCGTGACGCAGTAAAAAAGGCACCGGATCAGCACTGGGATGGTGCTCTGATCCGGTGCCAGGCGTCATGAAGCCTTGCTGTTAGAACTTGGCCGACAGGGTGGCAATTACGCTGCGGCCGGCGACGGTCCAGTACAGATTGTCGGCATTGCCTGTGGTCGGGTCGTTGCCCACGGTTGTGCCCGCCAGTGAACTGAGCTTGGTCACGTCGAGCAGATTGTCGACGTTGACGCGCAGCGAGACCGACGAGGCGCCGATGAAGTTGTGCAGGGTGTAGCCCGTCGACAGCATCAGGTCACTGTACGGCGAGAACTCGGCACCGCTGTCCAGGCGCCGGCCGACCCATTTGTCGATGAACGAGCCGTAGATGTCGTGGCGGTTGTAGATTATGCCGCCCGCCAAAGTGGCGTCGGGTACCTCTGCTATCTGGGTTCCCCCCGGCTGATTCTTCGCACTATTAAAGCTGCCATTGCCGAAAACGCTCACGCCTGCGCCCGCGTAATAGGTGGCTTCGGCTTCCACACCCTTGTAGTCCGCGCCGCCTGTGTTTTCGAAGATGGGGTTGCCGCTCGTCGATGATGTGGTCGTCTGGATCAAGTTGTTGAAATTGATCCAGTACAGATCGCCGGACAGCGTCAGACGGTTGCTCTGCCAGGCCGAGCCGACCTGGTAATTCCAGGTCCGCTCGGGGCTGAGACCACTGTCGCCACCGGACGGGTTCGGAATGTAGAACAGGTTCAGGTTCGGCGCCAGAAAGCCTTCGGCGATCTGTGCATAGGCAGTCCAGTTCGGCCTGATCGTGTAGTGCGCGGCAATGGACGGCAAGAGCTGTTCGTAGTTCTTGCTGACATCCACCGGCGTCTCCGTGCCCTGATTGACCGGGGCATCGGTGCGGCGACGGAAGAAGTTGTACTTGACCCCGGGGGTAATAGTCAGGTCTTTGGCAAGCTTCCAGTCGATTTCCACGTAAGGCTGCAGGGTGACCAGTTCGTTGTGCTGCAGGCGATCGATCGGCGAGGCGCCGTTGGCATATGGTGAGATGTTCGGCGATACGCCGCCGAGCGTATAGTCAACTTCCTCCAGTTCGCGCAAATTGGTCTGGTTGTCGACCCAGATGCCGGCCTTGATTTCGCCGAAGAAGACATTTTTGGACAGCCGCGTCAGGTCGCCGAAGGAGCGGTAGTTGTTGGTGAGCCGCTGGCCCGGTACGTCGTTGTTACAGAAATTGCTGGGTTCGGTCGGATTGCTGTTGCTGTCGAGCGGGATGGTGCAGCCGCCACCAGGAATCACGGTCCCGTTCGGCGTAAAGCCGTTCGGGTCATAGCCGTTCTTCCCAATGTGATAGTAGGCATAGGTGTAGACCTTGTTATCCAGATTCCAGCCGTCGCCGAACTTCGACTGGATGCCGATGTATTCGAAATCGGTGTGGATATCGTCGAGGTTGTAGTCGTAGAAGTTCTGCTGCGTGGGATCGTTGGACAGCATGAAGTTCGGGCCGTTGGCATCGATCTGCGCCTGGGTTGCGCCGAGCCCGACGTTCTGGTGGACCTGGTTGTACATTGCCAACACGGTGATCTTGGTGTTGTCGCCGACCGGCCGCACCACCTTCAGCATCAGGTTGTCGCGGGTCTGGCCGTTGAAGCTCAGGTAGCCATCGCTGGTGATGCGCTCGCCATCGATAAAGGCGGTGGTGTCGCCATAATGGTGCAGTTCGCCGGTGTCGAACTCGATGCCGCCCTGAAGGGTGTTGAAGCTGCCGCCCGAAATATAGGGGTTGATTTCGGTCTGCGCGGCCGGCGCCTTGCTGTTGAGCGAGATGGTGCCGCCGAAGGTAGCGTTGCCGATGGTCTGCGCGCTGCCGGGGCCGCGGTCCACCTCGAGATCGCCGAGGTCATGCGCCATGAAGTACGACGTGGTGTGATGGGTGAAATCGTTGGAATCGCCCCAGGGAATGCCGTCGAAGGTGACGTTGTACTGCCCATCCTGGAAGCCGCGGATGCTGAGGAACGAGTTTTCCTGCAAGCCCGGCCCATTCGGACCCACCGAGAATACGCTCGGGGAGATCTTCACCACGTCATCGTAGTTGCTGCCCGGCGCGACATTGTTCTGGATGTATTGCTGGCTGATCACCGAGGTCGGCTGCGCCGCGTCGAGCGGCGCCTTGCTCGGCGCCTGGTACGGCGCCGACTCGATCTGCTTGGCCTTGACCTCGACTCCGTTCAGTTCCGTTGCCGAATCGGTATCCGCCCACGCCGGCAATGCGCAGCCGGCGCCGGCCGCGAGAAACAGCCCTGCGATATTGCGCAAGCCCTGGTGCTTCCTGCGAAAACTGTTATGCCTCACAGCCATCTCTCCTTTTCTCATGCGGTGGAACGCCGTATTCGCTGCAAAAACGGCTGGCCGCACTCATCCGCGCGATGACTTGCGCCTTGATCGGAAGCAGTGCTTGTGGGGGCCAATCGGGGAAAACTAGTGGTGGCGTATTGCCGCTTTGTTACGAAATTCGTTTATTACGAATCCACAATGATCCGGTAATGTCCCGATACGAATCAGCCCTTGAAGGGCTTCCGCGCTAGGCGGTTGCGCCGGGCAAATCGACCACGGCACGCAAGCCGGGCGCATTGTCGACCAGCTCGATCTGCGTTTCGTGCAGGGCCGCCACCGCCGCCACCAGGCTCAGGCCGAGACCGTTGCCGGGTGTGGTGCGGCTGGTTTCGAGGCGGAAGAAACGTTGCAGCACCTTCGGTCTCAATTCGGCCGGAATGCCGGGGCCGTTGTCGGCCACCGCCACTTCCACCCGAGCGCCATGGCGGTGTGCGCTCACTTCGACATGCGCGCCCGCCGGGCAATGGCGGATGGCGTTTTCCATCAGGTTGGCGAACAGCTGCGTCAGCAGTTCGCGGTCGCCGCGCACGCGCAGATCGGCGCCGATATTCGTGCCCAGCGTCTGGCCTTTTTCTTCCAGTGCCGACTGGTAGACCTCGATCACTGTATGCAGCAGCTCGCCCAGATCGAGCATGGCGAAGCCGGCCTTGCGTGCGCCGCTTTCGATCTGCGCGATGCGCAGCAGCGCGCCGAAAGTTTCGAGGATGGTGTCGATGTCGCGCAGCGTTGCTTCCAGCACCACGTCGAAAGCCCGTTCATCGCCGCCGCGGCGTTGCGCCAGTTCCAGGCGCTGGCGCAGCCGCGTCAACGGCGTGCGCAGGTCGTGCGCAATGTCGGTCGAAACCTGGCGCAAGCCTTCCATCAGGGTCTGGATGCGGTCCAGCATGACGTTGAGGCTGGTGGCGAGGTGATCGAACTCGTCGCCGCTGCCGCGCACCGGAATGCGCCGCTGCAGGTCGCCGCCGACGATGTCGCGGCTGGTCTGGCTCACCGCTTCGATCTTGCGCAGCACGCCCAGACTCATCGCCGCGCCGCCGCCCAGGGCCAGCAATATTGCCAGGCCCAGTCCGGACAGGAAGGAGCCCGCCACCATCTCCCGCATCTCGTGCAGCTGGTGGGCGCTGAGGCCGACGAACAGATAGGCGCCACTGGCGAGCAGCACCCCGCGGCCGCGAAGGCCGCTGAACGGATGTTTCGGGTGTTTGGCCGAGCCGGGCCATTCGCGCACTCCCGGCAGCGGATCGATCGCCGACAGGTTGCCGGCCAGCACCTTGCCGGTAGCGTCCTGCAACAGGTAGTAGTAACCAGGGACGCGACCGATCATGCCCTGCACGATGCCGCGCAGGTGTTCGAGATCGCCGTCCTGCGCATCCGCTTCGATTTCGGAAAGCTCGCTCGCCACCGTGATGTCGATCTGGCGATCCATGAAGCGGGTAGTGGACCAGAACACCACGCCGAACAGCAACAGAAAGCTTGCGCCGGTGAGCCCGGCGTAGAGCAGGGTCAGGCGGAAGCTGGACGTCCGGAGAAGCTTAGGCAGTTGCACGAAGGCAGTAGCCGGCGCCGCGAACCGTGTGGATCAGGCCGATGCTGTGGCCCTTGTCGATCTTGCCGCGCAGGCGGCTGATATGGCTTTCCACCACGTTGGTATGCGGATCGAAGTGGAAGTCCCAGACCTGCTCCAGCAGCATGGTGCGCGTCACCACCTGCTCGGCATGGCGCATCAGGCATTCCAGCAGCAGGAATTCGCGCGGCTGCAACTCGATCGGCTGGCTGCCGCGCCGCACCGTCCGCGCCAGGAGGTCCATTTCCAGGTCCGCCACCTTGAGGCGCGTGTCCTGCGCCGCGCGTCGCGGGCGGCGGCCCAGGGCGGCAACACGCGCCGCCAGCTCGGAAAAGGCGAACGGCTTCACCAGATAGTCGTCGGCGCCGGCGTTGAGGCCGTTGACGCGGTCGTCGATGCCGCCCAGTGTGGTCAGGAACAGCACGGGTGTTTCGATGCCGCCGCCGCGCAGCGTGCGCACCATGCCCAGCCCGTCCAGCCCCGGCAGCATCCGATCCACGATCAGCAGGTCCCACTCCTGTCCCGCCGCCTGGAACAGGCCGTCGCGGCCGTCGCGGACGATCACCACGTTGTGCCCGGCCTCTTGCAGACCCTGCAACACGTAGTTGGCGCTCTCGGCATCGTCCTCGACCAGCAAAATCCTCACCGCACTCTCCTTTGTATCCGGCTCTTATTCAACGGGCGGAGCCCGCAGGTCAAGTTGTGATTCCGTAATGTAGCGCCCAGCCTGCCACAAGCCGGTGCGCGCTAGGCTACAGGGGCGATGTCTCCCGCGAATCTCATGCGTCGTGTCCTGCCGCCTGCAGCGATGGCCGCTTGCATCTGCCATTCGCCGCCGCGCACCGCAATCATATCCGGCCTGCCGATGCAGTTCCCGCTGATGCTGTTGCGCCTGATCGACTTGAGGTTCGAAGGCGGTGGGCTCGCGGCCTTGTCAGGGTCCTTTGAATTATCTGCCCGTGTAAGGATTCCAAAATGAAAATCGCGCGCCCCTGTATTCTGCTGGCATTGCTTGCGCTCGGCTGTTGCGCCCACGCCGATGAGGCGCGGTACTACATCGCGCAGCGCCTGCCGCTCCCCGGCGATGGCGGCTGGGACTATCCAAGCGTCGATCCCTCCACCCACCTGTTGTACCTGTCGCGCGTCGATCATGTGGCGGTGGTGGATGTCGCCAGCGGCAGGGAAGTTGCCGATATCGCCGATACACCCGGAGTGCACGGCATCGCGCTGGCGCCGGAACTGAATCGCGGCTACATCAGCTGCGGCAACGCCGGCGTGGTCAAGGTATTCGACCTCAAGAGCCGTGCCGTGCTGGCAACGGTCGCCACCGGCGCCGGACCCGACGCCATCCTCTACGAGCCGGCGACGCAGCGCGTCTTCGCCTTCAACGGCCACGGCCGCAGTGCCACGGTGATCGATGCAAAAACCAATGTGGTGGTGGCCACCATAGCGCTGGGTGGCAAGCCGGAATTCGCCCGCGCCGATGGCCGCGGTCAGGTATTCGTCAACATCGAGGACAGCGCCGAGCTGGCGGTTCTGGACGCCAAAAGCGCTACGCTGAAATCACGCTGGCCGCTGCCGCATTGCGAGGAGCCGAGCGGACTGGCTTTCGATGCGGCGCATCGCCGCAGCTTCTCCACCTGCGGCAACCAGGTGCTGGCGGTGACCGATGTCGACAGCGGCAAGGCGGTGGCCGGTGTGCCGATCGGCAAGGGCGTGGACGGCGCCGAGTTCGATCCTGCCACGCAAAATGTCTACAGCGCCAATGGCGAAGGCACGTTGAGCGTGGTGCATGAGCAGGCGCCCGACAGTTACAAGGTATCGCAGACACTGGATACCCAGCGCGGTGCGCGCACCATCGCGCTGGACGCCGCTACGCACCGGTTGTATTTGCCCACCGCCGAATTCGGCCCGACGCCGGACGCGACCGCCGATAACCCGCACCAGCGTCCACCGGTACTGAAGGGCAGCTTCACGGTGCTGGTGGTGGCGGGGCCGGATCAGGGAAGGGCGCCCTCAGCCGGCGGCGTGCAGGCTGCGCCATGAACATGAACGTCTGGATCGATGTGCCGAACATGCATTTCCCGTTTGATGGCATCTGCACCGGAGGACGTCCGCGGCCACGGCACCTGCATCAGGCCAGGGACGGCGGTGTGAAAACGATCATCAGCCTTTGTGCGCCGTCGGAATGCAGCGACTACGATGAAGCCACCTTGGCGACGGCGCTCGGCATGCGCTATCTGAATATTCCGGTCGCAGGCCCCGGAGACCTGACTTTGGCGAATGCGCGGGCGCTTGCGGAAGCCTTGCACGACGCCCGGGGAGATGCCGTATTTGTGCACTGCGCCAGCGGCAACCGTGTCGGCGCCCTGTTTGCATTGAAGGCGCATTTCATCGACGGCCTGGGTGTGGCACAAAGCATCGTCATCGGCCGCTCGGCAGGTCTTTGCACACTGGAATCCGAAGTTCGTTGCATCCTTGCCGGCGATTGAGGTCCGGCCTGGAGCAGGCCATCCATCGACTGGCGGGGCGGGCGAATTCCTGCAGCCGGGATAGGAGATTTGGAAGTCATTCATTTTGAAAGGGGCTTGACGGGCAGCCTCACCGTCGAGCTGATGATCCAGCGACCGGGCAAACCGCCCCGGAGTGCGCATAAAGCGGATAATGCGCGCCTTGGGGGGGTCAATAAAAATGAGTTTGCCGCTGGGACCGAGGGTGCCGCGACGGGGCAATGCCTTTTCGCGCTGGCTGGGCCGTATGGTATTGCGGGCGATGGGCTGGCAATTGCTGGGAACCATCCCCGATCTGCCGAAAATGATCATGATCGGCGCGCCGCACACTTCCAATATGGACGGAGTGGTGTCGTTCGCGGCGATGACCGCGCTGGGGCTGCGCGCCGGCACCATGGTCAAGGACAGTGCTTTCCGCGGCGTCACCGGCGTGTTGCTGCGCTGGCTCGGCGCGCAGCCGATTGACCGCAAGAGTGCCAAGGGCGTGGTGGAGCAGACCATCGACGCGTTCAACAGCCGGCAGGCTTTCGTCCTGCTGCTGGCGCCGGAGGGCACGCGCAGCGCGGCGCCGGAGTGGAAGCGCGGCTTTTATCATGTCGCCCGCGGCGCCGATGTGCCGGTGGTGCCGGCGGCCATCGACTACGACCACAGGCGCATCACCTTCGGCGCGCCGCTTTGCGCCAGCGGCGATTTCGATGCGGACCTGCGCCTGCTGCTGATATTTTACGCGGCGCATTCGGCGCCACGTCACCCGCAGCGCCTGTCGCGGCCCTTGTGCGAGGCGCAGGGGCGGCAATGGCGCGAGTCGAGCGAGCCGGACGAGTAGCGGTCATCCCGGAAATATCGGGGAAATCCTCCCCGCAAGCCTTGGCCGGCCGCTGCTGTATGCGCATGACCGTTCCCCCGAAGAACTGACTCGCCTGTCGGTTCCCGCCCGAACTGCGCCCGGATCGCGCCTACAGTCGTTCTGCGGGCGGTGATGTGGGGATCGCGCTCCCGTTTTTCGGGCATGGAGCGATGGCATGACACCTTTATTGATGGGCTTCGGCGCCGCCGGCATTCGGGCGATGAAGCACCAGCTGATCGCGGCCGCGGCTCCGGTGGCAGCGATCGCCGTGGGCGACGATGTTTCGCTGGCCAGCCTCAACGCGCTGAAGAGCCGGCACTCGCTGCATTGCGCCTGGCTCAATGTGCCCGCTGAACTGTACAAGACCCAGGGCTGGCGCCCGATTTTCGACAACAACGTGCTGGGCCTGTTCGAGACCCTGCGGCCGCTGCTGCTGACGCCGCGCATGATCGCGGTCTATGCCGAGCTCGGCACGCTGGAGAGCGGCGGGGTGGCGGCGCTGTTCGCGCGCGAGATCGCCGCCATGCGCCTGGGGCATCAGCTCATCGCCAACCTGCTCAAGCCTGTGACCGCCAACGGCGCCAAGGTGACCTATCTGGCCGATACGCAGCTGTTCACCCTGAGCCATTGCGCCATCTCGATGCAGATCGTCGCCGAGGATTATCTGACCCGCTCGGCCGGGACCGATGGCGGCTTCGGCTTCGCCGACGCGGCTGCGGTGGTGATGTGGAACGAACACCTGGAGCGGGCCAAGCTGCTGCTAGAAGCCAGCGCCAACCAGCGCCGCACCGAGATCGGCTTGGTGGCGATGAACGGGGCGCGAGTGCAGCGTGAGGCGAAAGTGGTGGTCAACGCGCGCTGAACCCATCAAGCGAATCCACCAGTCCGAAACCGCTCTCGCTTCGGCAGAAGGGCATCGCGCAAGTGGCTCGCGCATCCGGGCTTCCTCTGATATCTTGAGCGATACGACAAGCGTAGTGCGTAGCCGGCGATGAATATGTCCCATGAACGAACCGAGCTTGCCTATTCGGCTTTGACTGCCAGCAACTACGCGGTTGCCTTGTCTGAGTTCTCGGCCCTGGCGACGGAGGGTTCTTCGTATGCTTGGCATTGCCTGGGTTGGATGCACCAGCATGCGGCAGGTACCGCCAAGGATTTTGCCAAAGCGGAAGCGTGCTACCGCAAGGCCATCGCACTGGGTGATCCGGATACGAATTTCCACCTGGCGCGACTATTGGTGGAGGAGCAGCGTCACCAAGAGGCCTTTGCTTATTTTTTAGCGGAAGGAGATCGAGGACACCCGTCGTCTATCTATTGGACTGGACGCTGCTATCTCAGAGGGGAAGGCGTGGAAAAAGATGTCGGGAAGGCCAAACTCTATCTGGAGCGCGCAGCGGACAAAGGGCACCTCTATGCCCGTAGAGACTGCAGCTTGGCAAAAATGCGCGGCACTTTTGGAAAGAGGGATTTGCTCAATGGCGTTATCGGGTGGATCTCGATATTTTTTTCATTGATCAGACTTGCCGTGTCCGACCCATATAGCGAGTTGCTGTATTGAAAGAAGAAGCCGAATTGACCAGTGGCGCGGGCTAGCCTTGGTCGTTTAGCTTCTAAAGGGCATCGGGTCGTGCGCCGACTTCGCGAATCAGATTGATGAAAGCGCGCAGCCCCGCCGGCATGTGGCGGCGTCCTGGATAGTAGAGGCACAGGCCGGGGCACTCCGGCGTCCAGTCTTCCAGCACCCGTATCAATGTCCCCGCGGCGATATCGGCGTCAACGGACCATTGCGGCAGATAGGCGATGCCAGCACCGGCCAGCGCCGCCTGGTGCATCAGCGTGGACTCGTCCAGCATCAGTGAACCCGGCACGTCGATCCTGAGCGTTTCGCCGCGCCGCTCGAAATCCCAGCGATAAAGGGCGCCGCTCGGCAGGCGGGCGCGGATGCAGCGATGGCTCATCAGGTCGCCGGGCGTGAGAGGAATCGATTTGCCGGCGAAGTAGGCGGGTGAGGCGACGACGGCGAAACGCAGCACCGGACCGAAGGGCACGGCGATCATGTCCTGCGGCACCACGTCGACGGTGCGCACCCCGGCGTCGAAGCCATCCACCACGATATCGATCAGGCGTCCCTCGGTGACGATGTCGACATTCATCTCCGGATAGCGCTCCAGGAACTCGACCACGATCGGCACCAGCAGCAGGCGGGCGCCGCCCGCGGAACTGTTGATGCGCAGTGTGCCTTTCGGTGTATCGCGCAGGCTGTTGACCGCTTCCATCGCGCCGCGGATATGCGTCAGGGCCGGCGCCACCTGGGCCACGAACTGCTCGCCGGCGGCGGAGAGCGAGACGCTGCGGGTGGTGCGGTTGAACAGGCGCACGCCGAGCCGGGCTTCCAGCCCTGCCACGGCATGGCCGAGCGCGGTCGGCGACATGCCCAGCTCCAGAGCGGCGGCGCGGAAGCTGCCGTGTCGCGCCACGGCGACCACGGCATCGAGCTCGACCAGTCCGGATTTGTACATTATCGCGATTTTCGCATCGTGGAATTCCAGTTTATATCACTTATCAAAGTAATCCTGGGGAAATAGACTGCTTTCACCCCCTGCAAGCCCTCGGCTTGAACGAATTGATGGAGAAAGACATGCAGATCATCGAACACATCTATATCGACGGCGCCTTCGTGACGCCGCATGGTCAGGAGCTGTTTGACCTGTTCAACCCGGCTACCGGCAAGGTCATCGGCCAGGTGCGGCTGGGCGACGCGGAAGATACCCGCCGTGCCATCGCCTCAGCCAAGCGGGCCTTGCCGGCTTTCTCGCGCACCAGCAAGGCCGAGCGCATCGCCCTGCTGCACAGACTGCACCAGGCGATGTTGAGCAAGGCCGAGGCGATCAAGGAGGCGACCATCGAGGAATATGGCGCGCCGGTGTCGCGGGCAACCTGGGGCGCGCAGTACGCGGCAGAGGCCTTTCTGAATGCCGCCAGGATTCTGGAAGGCTATGCCTTCACGCAGCGCATCGGCACCACCGATGTGGTGATGCAGCCGCTCGGCGTAGTCGGGCTGATCACGCCCTGGAACGCCAATGCCGGCTTCATCTGCAACAAGCTGGCAATGGCGATCGCGGCAGGCTGCACCGCGGTGATCAAGCCGAGCGAGATGAGCGCGATGCAGACCCAGATCGTCACCGAGGGCCTGCACCAGGCGGGCTTGCCGCCTGGCGTGTTCAACATCGTCACCGGGCGCGGCGACGTGGTGGGGGCGGAGTTGAGTGCGCATCCCGATGTCGCCAAGATTTCGTTCACCGGTTCGACCGCGGTCGGCAAGACCATTCTGCGCGCCGGCGCCGAGACCCTGAAGCGGGTGACGCTGGAACTCGGCGGCAAGTCGCCGACCCTGATCCTTGAGGACGCCGATTTCGCACAAGCGATCCCGCTGGCGATCGAAGCGGGCTTCATCAACAGCGGCCAGGCCTGCATCGCCGGCACCCGCATTCTGGTACCCGAGGCCCGGCTGAATGAAGCGCGCGAAAGGATCAAGGCGGCGGTTGCCGCGGTGAAGGTCGGAGATCCGCGCGATCCCGCTACCGCCGTCGGCCCCATGGTCAGCCAGAAGCAGTATGAGCGCGTGCAGCACTACATCCGGCTCGGTGTGCAGTCCGGCGCTGAAGTGCTCATCGGCGGCGAAGGCCACCCCGAAGGGCTGGGTGGTTACTTCGTCAGGCCGACGGTGTTCTTCAATGTCGGCAACGACACAATCATCGCGCGCGAAGAGATCTTCGGGCCGGTGCTGTGCATCATCGGCTACCGCAGCGAGGAAGAGGCAATCACTATCGCCAACGACACGGTCTACGGCCTGCAGGCCAATATCATGTCATCGGACCTGGCGCATGCCCGCGCCGTAGCCTCCAGGCTCGACGCGGGGCGCGTGGTCATCAATGGCGCGCCGCACGAGTCGCTGGCGCCATTCGGCGGCTTCAAGCAATCCGGCATCGGCCGGGAAAATGGAGTCTTCGGGCTTGAGGCCTATCTTGAGCCGAAGGCCGTACTCGGGGCCGGTATTGCGGCTTGAGCCGCGCAGGGCTTTTTGAGGTCAGCGGTGGTCGGACACGATTGATTCCCCGCTGCAAATAAAAACGCCCCGCCGGAATATCCGGCGGGGCGCTATGACAGAACGCTGCTTTAGTTGGCAGCAGGCGCGGCGGCGGGAGCGGGGGCGGGCGGTGCGGCTGCGCCCTTTTTGTGCGCCTGGTGGCGCTTCTCCGCTTCATTGCGGAACAGCTTGTCGGCGGTCTTTTTCTGATCGTCGGACAGAGTGCCGTAGAGCGCGGTGAAGGCGGTGACCAGTTTCTGCATGTTGTCGGCATGCAGCTGCGCCAGCGCGGCGTAGGACTTCATGGCGTCATCCGCATTCAGCCCGGAGATCTTCTGCGCACGGTCGTGGAAAGCCTCGTCGGTCTTCTGCGCGTTGTCGCGCATGGTCTGGGCGAAAGCATCCCATTGCTGCGTTTGCTGATCGGTGATCTTCAGCTTGGTGTGCAGATCCTTGATGCGCGTCTCGACGAAGTCTTCGTGCTTGCCGGCGTGACCGGCAGCGGCCGGCGCTGCCGTGGCCGGTGCGCCCGGAGCGGCGGCGGTGCTGTCCTGAGCCCAGGCGGAGATGCTGAGCAGGGCCAGCGACAACAGGGCGGGTGCGGAAATTTTGCGGATTGAATTGTTCATGTAGGTTTCCCGGAATTGGTTATAGGATCGTGAAGGCTGTGTTTGCGTACTTGACGGTATTGATGGGGATATTCATCGCCGGCGGTCGAGACCGGATCGGGCATTGGGCTCAGTAGCCGGGGGGGTAGCTGTTGGGGTAATAAACCACGCCCGGCGGCGGGGGCGGCGGCGGGGCCGAGTAGACCACGGCCGGCGGCGGCTGCGTCGCGCCGATGATGGCGGCGCCGGCGACCGCGCCCAGCAGCGCGCCGACGACCAGGCCACCACCGCCGCCGCCGCCACGATAGCCACGGTCATAACCCCCGTGGTAGCCGCCGTGATAGTTCGGCCGGCCGCGGTCGCCATGCCAGCGATCCGCCTGCGCAGGCAACGCCGCCGCCGTCACCGCGACGACGATGGCCGCCGCGGCCATGCGGCGGTATGGAAAGTTTCGAGGGGTTTGCGTCATAAACAGTATCTCCTGTTATTGCATGGTTGCTGCATGCGTCGGCCCGCTATCGAATCCCTGACCGGGGGCTGGTCGGCGCGACCACGGCGACCGATGAACGCAAGGTCTCGCACCTCGTTCCGCTCACCGTCGTCGGAGTTTAGGACAATGTGAATGAAGCTTCGTTTAACCGGCGCGGTGAAACACCTGCCTGCCTGCCTTGCCTCTGGAAGGATTTTATGTTTAAAGACAGAGATTTAAGCGAAGCGCACCCTGCCAATGCGGGCTCAATTTCAGGGTGGCGATCGAGCATCGTTAAGTAATGTTAAGCGCCGTGCGAGGCGCCCTTACTTGGCCACCATCACATCGGAAGCCTTGATCACCGCGATGGCGGCGTCTCCCACCTTGAGACCCAGATCGTCCACAGCTTCGTTGGTGATCGAGGCGGTGACTTTGACGCCATTGCCGATGTCGATGCCGACATGGGCCGTGGTCTGGCCCTTGGTCACTTCAATCACGGTTCCCTTGATCTGGTTGCGGGCGCTGAGTTTCATGGTGCGGCTCCTCTATAGATGTAGACGAAGAATAGCGGCTTCGGCTGCTCCAGGATGATGGACGAGCAAGATCGCATCTATATGGGCCTGCCGCGCAAGCCGCGATGAATCCGCAGAAAAACCAGCGTCAGCAGCGCGGCCGGAACCAGCAGGGCGAAATTGCCCAGGCGCGGCGTGCAGGCTGCGCCGGCGATGGCGCCGAGCAGGAAGTGGACGCAGATCAGGCCGAAGGCGCGTGCCTGCCTCAGGCCTTCGCCGCGCTGCCCCGGCTGGAACGCCAGGAACAGGCCGTCGGCGAAGCGGCGCAGATTGCCGGTGGTCATCACCGAGTTGTAGGCCCAGTCCTCGATGGTGGGGAAGCTGGAGTTCTGCAAGGCGGCGACGAAGGACAGGCCCAGCACCAGCCCGATATCCGGAAAGGATGCGGGCAGCCAGGCGGCGCCGCACAGGAACAGGATCTCCACCAGCAGGCAGGCCAGGCCCGGATAGCGCAGCAGGGGCCGCGGCGAGGTTCGGCCGATCAGGTGCGCGGCGAAGACGCCGAGCAGGAAGGCGATGATCGGCGGGATGTGGCGGAAGGCCTGGCTCCAGTTGCCGGCGGCGCCGAACACGCCGAGCAGTACCACGTTGCCGGTCATGGCATTGGCAAAGACGTGGCCGTGGCCGACATAGGTGAAGGCATCGAGGAAGCCGCCGGAGACGGTGAGCAGGGCGGCGACGGCGAGGGTGGCGTAGGGCGGGGTGCGGGCGTCCGCGCTGTTGATCGCTGTATTCACGGGCTGGCTATGTTTCGTTTCCGGTCAAGCATAGCGGCCGCCGGGTGGGCCGTGCCCGCCATTTTCGCTCATGCCGCGCGACGATCGAATTCGCGCTGCGCCACGCTGATGTCCGACATGTTCTGCTCGACCCAGCGGTCGAGCAGGGTGATGGGGCCGCTCAGGGAAGCGCCGAGCGGGGTCAGCGAATATTCGACTCGCGGCGGCACCTCGGGATAAGCCTTGCGCGCGACGAAGCCGCTGCGCTCCAGCCGCCGCAAGGTCTGGATCAGCATTTTCTCGGAGATGCCGCCGATCTGCCGCCGTAGTTCCGAGGTGCGCGCCGGGCCCCTGGCCAGGCTGTGGATCAGCAGCAGCGCCCATTTCTCGGCCAGTATTTCCAGCACGGCGCGGGACGGGCACCTGGCGCTGAAGACGCTGGCCGGGATGCAGGGATCTTTGGTGGTTTTTGGGGCGGCTTTGGGCATGCCTAAAACTTACCAGAAGGTAGGTACTTGTTCAATAGAAAGTAAAGTGCAATGCTGCGTCCTGTTCCGGCGTCGCACCGCAGCGGTATTCCGGCGGCGATTCGCCTGTACTCAATAAACATACAGATCCAATAGCCCGAGGACATTCCCCATGAAACTTTTTTATACACCCGGCGCCTGTTCGCTGTCGCCGCATATCGCCCTGCTCGAAGCCGGGCTGCCGTTCACGCTGAGCAAGGTCGACCTCAAGGTGAAGAAGCTCGAATCGGGCGAGGATTTCAACGGCATCAACAGCAAGGGCTATGTGCCGGCGCTGCAACTCGACAACGGCCAGTTGCTGACCGAAGGCTCGGCCATCGTGCAGTACATCGCCGACCAGAAGCCCGCCGCCGGACTGGCGCCCGCCGCCGGCACGATGGAACGCTACAAGCTGCAGGAATGGCTGAACTTCATCAGCACCGAAATACACAAGCCGATGGGCTCGATGTTCAATGCGGCGCAAACGGCGGAATGGAAAGAGTCGGTGAAAGCGACACTGTCGAAGCGTCTCGACTGGCTTTCCGCCCAGCTGGAAGGAAAGCCCTATCTGATGGGTGAGAAGTTCAGCGTTGCCGACGGCTACCTGTTCACCATTCTGAACTGGGCCGGCATGGTCAAGTTCGATATGGCCAAGTGGCCGCTGCTGCAGCAGTACGCAGCGCGCGTAGCGCAGCGGCCGAACGTGGTGGCGGCGCTGAAGGCGGAAGGCTTGCTGCAATAGCGGGCGACGGGCCTGCGGCAGGCGGGGCGGGGCGTGAACCGCACCGGCATCGTCTGCCGCAGCAGGTGCTGGTCCGGCCGACGCTCGCGCTAAACTCGGTTCATGACGACTGCACCCGCAATGGATGGCCTCCCACGGCAATGCCCGCTGTGCGGCGGCGCCAATGACTGCGGCATGACCCGGAGCGATGACCGGGATCGGCCGTGCTGGTGCGAGAAGCAGAGTTTTTCCCCGGCCCTGCTTGCGCGTCTGCCGGAAGGGCGCACGGGCGAATCCTGCATCTGCAGGCGTTGCGCCGAATCGCAGTGATTCGTACGGTCATTTGAGGGGGCCGTTCGGATGAAGCGGTCGCCGCGAGCCGCTGGCAATAGTGCCGGCGCGGCGCTTATCATCGTCCGACGCCAGGGCGTTGGAGGAATGCGCGCCGTGATCCGGGTGCTGTTGGCTGTTTGCCTGCTGTGTGGTGCCGCGCATGCCGATGGCCTGCGGGACATTGGCGCGGCCATCGGTGCGCAGAACCAGGGCCAGTACGAGATCGGCATCGTCCTCTACACCTCGGCGATCAAGGACCCGCAGCTCTCCGCTCACGACCGCGAGGTCGCCTTCTACGACCGCGCCGACGCCTACCAGGCCGAAGGCGAGTACGACCTCGCCATTGGCGATTACAGCGAGCTGTTGCGGCTCGACCCGCAACATGCCTGGGCTTACTACAACCGCGGCGAGTCGTATTGGTCCAAGGGCGACAAGGACAAGGCCATCGCCGACTTCGACGAGGTGGTGCGCCTGGACCCGCGCAATGCCCGTGCCTGGTGCGCACGCGGCAATGCCTACCGCGCCCGCTACGACTATCAGCGCGCCCTGAGCGAATACGACACCGCCTTGCGGCTCGACGCGGCCGACGCCTGGATCTGGTTCAACCGCGCCATGGCTTACAGCGATCAGGGCGACAGCGCCCACGCCATCGCCGATTACGGCCAGACCCTGCGCCTCAATCCCCGCTACGAGCAGGCCTACCTGGAGCGCGCCCAGGCATACCGCGCCCTGGGCAGTCTCGACCTGGCCATAGTCGACTACGGCCAGGCCTTGCGGCTTGATCCCAACAACGCCGTCGCCTGGTACAACCGTGCCAACCTGCACGGCGCCAGGGGCGAGACCGAGTCTGCCATCGCCGATTACGACCGTGCCTTGAGCCTGTCGCCGCAAAATGCCTGGGCCTGGTTCAACCGTGCCGGTATGCACCTCAGTCACGGCGATTACGAGGCCGCCATCGCCGACTACCAAAAATCAATGAGCCTGAAACTCGACAACGCCGATGCCCGCTTTGGCCTCGGCAGCGCCCGCTTCTTCGCCGGCCGCTATGCCGAAGCCGCCGAGGATTTCGACCACGCCCTCGCCATGCCGGCCGACTCCACGCTGGCGATGGTTTCCGGCAGTGCTCCCGGCGAGGGCAACACGGAGTTGCGCTATCAGCTGATCTGGCGCTACCTCGCGCGGCGCCGCGCCGGCCAGGATGCAGCCCCAGAGTTGCGCAGCGCCGCCGCACCATTGAGTGACACGGCATGGCCGTCACCGGTCATCGCCTATCTGCTCGGCAGCATCGACGCCGACCGGCTGATCGCTCTAGCCGAAGATACGGACCCCACGCGCAGGCAGCAGCAGCGGTGCGAGGCGGGCGCTTACCTGGCGGAATCGAGCCTGCTAGCCGGTGATCGGATCACAGCTCAGCAAAGATTCGAGCAGGCCCGCACGCAATGTCCGCCCAGCTTTATTGAATACAATCTCGCCAATGCGGAACTGCGGCGTCTGATTCCAGCGCACTGACGTCGCTCGAATAGCCCGGGGTGGCAAAAAGCTGCAAGGCGCCAAAATCGCGCCTTCAAGGTGCGAAGCTTTCCTCCTCGGACTCCCTGCATGCGTCCATGCGCTGGAAAAACTGCAGATACTCCGGGCGCGCGCAGTATCGATCGAACGAATCGATCTGATCGAAAGGGATGCATGCCCGGATGTGGTGCATCACGGCGGCGATCCCGGCATTGAGTGCATCGGAGCGGGTGTTTTCCGCCACCTCTTCAAGCATGCTGAGCAAGCGTACGGCTTCATTGGTGTTCACGATATCGCTTCCATTCCATCAAAAACATCGCGGCATTGACGATGGCCTGCCGCGGCGGAGACATCTTCGGACACATTTACGAGTACGCAAATTTGGGGCCATTTCCGCCGCGCGTAGGCAGCGGCTGGCCAGTGCCGGATGGCTCACTCTATGGCGCAGACTTTTCAGAAAAATGTCGGGGACCGGCGATGCGCTCATCCGTGGTCTGCCTCCCAGGATTCTTGCTTGCATCAGGCTGTCTGAAGCGCACTCCGTGCCGATGGGCGCAGCCAAAGCAGCGCCAGCGGCAGGATCAGGATCCACGGGATATCCGTGAAAAACTTGGAATGGTATCGATCCATTCCCAGGGCCATAGGGACCATGACCAGCGCGTGTGCAAGATTCGACCAGATGGTGAAATCGAGAAACGACGCGTTCTTCCGCAGATCTTCGGCAGCGCGGATCAGGAAGATGGACCACACGATATAGATCGCAAACAGCATGGGTCCGACGTGATCGCTCACCCGGTCCCAGATGGTCCAGCAGAGAGAACCGCCCTCTTGCAGGATCGGCGCGCGCAGCGCAAATCCGGTCATCAGCGCCGAGAACAGGGCCAGGGACAGAAAGCCGTAAATGCGCAGGAACAGCTGCAGTGTTTTGGCTTTCGTTTGCTCGCTCATCATGTTGAATCTCCTTGAATGGCTTGGGCCTTCCCATCAAGACGATTCAAGGCAGGAAAAGGATGCGGTGCATCGACCGCGCCCTGCGAGGTCTCCGCCGCGCGCTCAGTGCGCCTCGTGCGGCAGCCTTAGTCCCAGCTCGACGATGCGCTCGCCTTCCATGCGCCGCACTGTCAGCTCCATCCCGCCCAGGCGCAGGCGGTCGCCGACCACCGGGCGGTCGAGGTAGCCGGCGAGGAATTCGGCCAGGGTCTTGCCTTCGGATTCGGGCGGCACCTGGACGCCGTAGGCGGCGACGAGGTCGGCGACATGGGCTTCCGGTTCGAGGAAGAATTCGCCGAAGTAGTGCTGCTCGTCGGCGCCGCCGCTGTCGCGGCGGGCGCTGAAGACTTCGTCGAGCAGGGGCAGGTCGCCCTGGGCGGCGAGCAGGGAGACGTAGTCGCCGTGGCGCAGCACGCCCCAGTCGCGATAAGCCAGCAGGCGGCCTTCGCGGGAGACGCTGACGATGCGCGAGACGTCGCGGATGGGGATGTCCTTGGGGCGCTGGCCGAGCAGGGCGCTGGCGTGGCCGAGGCGGTAGCTGACCACCTCGTAGCCGCTGCTGCCGGGCAGGTCCAGATCGAAGCGGCGCACCCGCGCGTTGATCTTGGGCATCTGCAATTGCAGCAGGCGCGCGGCGGTGGCGACGCTCCAGCCCTGCACGATCAGCGACACCAGCACGATGAAGAAGGCGATGTCGAAGAACAGTTGTGCGTCGGCGATGCCGACCATCATCGGGAAAGTCGCCAGCACCATCGGCACCGAGCCGCGCAGGCCGACCCAGGAGATGTAGGCCTGCTCGCGCCAGGGATAGCGGAACGGCAGCAGCGACAGCATCACCGCCAGCGGCCGCGCCACCAGGATCAGCACCAGAGCGATGAGCAGGCCGCTGCCGGCCAGGGGCAGCAGGCGCTGCGGTGTGGCGAGCAGGCCGAGGATGAGAAACATGCCGATCTGCGCCAGCCAGGCCATGCCGTCGTGGAAACGCTTGACGCTGGCCACCGCGCGCACCGGATAGTTGCCGAGGATCAGGCCGGCGACGTAGGCGGCGAGAAAGCCGCTGCCGCCGAGCAGGGCGGTGCCGCCGAAGATCAGCATGCCGCCGGACAGGGCCAGCAGCGGGTACAGCGAATCGCTCAGGTCGAGGCGGTTGATCAGCAGCTTGAGCAGCCAGCCGCCGCCCACGCCGATGGCGAGGCCCAGGCCCATCTGCTGCACGAACAGCAGCACGCCGTCGAAGGCGGTGTAGCCTTGCGGCGCGGCGAGGTATTGCAGCAGGCCCATGGTGAGGAACACCGCCATCGGGTCGTTGGTGCCGGACTCGATTTCCAGGGTGGCGGTGACGCGCTGGTTGAGGCGCACGGCGCTGGTGTGCAGCAGCGAGAACACCGCGGCGGCGTCGGTGGAGCCGACGATGGCGCCGATCAGCAGGCCCTGCGCCAGGCTCAGGTGCAGGATCCAGGCCGAGAAGCCGCCCACCACCAGGGTGGTGACGAACACGCCGACGGTGGCCAGGGACAGCGAGGGGCGCAGGGCGACGCGGAAGTTGTCGAGCGGGGTGCGCATGCCGCCGTCGAACAGGATCACCGCCAGGCCGGTGGTGCCGGCGAGGTTGGCCAGGTGGTAGTCGCTGAAGTGGATGCCGCCCGGGCCGCTTTCGCCGGCGAGCAGGCCGACGATGACGAACACCAGCAACAGCGGCACGCCCAGGCGCGGCGTGAAGGCGCTGGCCAGGATGCTGAGCAGGAACAGCGTTCCGGCGACGAAGATGAGCTGGTTGCTCAGGTCCATGACGGCTTTGCTTGTGGTGGACTGTGGGACTGCGTCGCTAGCTAGCATACGGGGCGGCGTGTTGTTGCACACCTGCAAGAGGTGGGCCGTAGCCGCTTGACAGGATCGTAGGGTGGAATAAGCGCAGCGCATTCCACCGTGAAGTCCGCGCTGCGGCCGGGATGGCGGAATGCGCTTCGCTTATTCCGCCCTACGGTTGGGCTTGCTGCGCCGCCTGCCGAACACCAGCCACATCATCACCCCCAGGCCGATGACGCCGGCCATGTTCATGCCGGCATCGGTGAGCAGCAGGCCGGAAGAGCCGGGCCGGTGATGGGCCTTGAACAGGTCGTAGCCGTGGCCGTCGAGCCAGGCGAGGTAGGAGGTGGCGAGGTTGCCGGCGGCGTCGAACAGGGTGTACTGGGTAGCGGCGGAGCGGTCGACTTTGCCGATGATCTCCAGCACCACGGCGGTGAAGGCGGCGAAGCACAGGCCGGCGACGAGGGAGTAAGCCAGGGTGCCGACGATATAAGTGATCGGCGTCGGCGGCGCGCAGGCCATGGCCACGTCGACGATGGCGATGAGGGCGCCGGAGAACAGGTAGGCACGGCGCTTGTCGACGCGATCGAGCAGGGGGCCGCTGAGCAGGGCACCGGCGGCGGTGAGCAGGCCGCTGCCGTAGCCCATGGTGAACTCCACCGTGCCGGTGGAGGCGCCGTAGTCGCCGCCTACCGCCGAAAACAGATCGAGCAGGGCCGGCGTGCTGACCGGGGCCAGGCAGAACAGGATGCCGGTCCAGCCGCGGCGGGTGGAAGCGGTGCCCCAGACGTCGCGCAGCATCGAGGGGAAGACCTCGGCGGCGCGGCGTCGCGGGCGCAGGTGTTCGTCCAGCAGCAGCACGGCCAGCGCGGGCAGGAAGGTGAGCAGGCCCAGGCTGATGGCGGCGACCTGCGGCGTCAGCGTATCGCCCAGCTGAATCACCAGTCCGCCGCCGATGGCGTTGCCGCCGAGGTTGGCGGCGTTGAGCCAGCCGCTGGCGCGGCCGTGAAACTCGGGCGGCACCTGGGTGGCGACCAGGGCGCCGTTGCTGGCGCTGACCAGGCCGGTGAGCCCCGAGCCGAGCACGCAGCACACTTCGAACGGCCAGATCTGCGCCGGCAGCCTGAGCAGCAGCGAGGCGGCGAGCAGCAGGGCGCCGAGGCCGGCGGTGAGCAGCAGCCAGGTGCGGCGGCGCAGGCCGACGTCGAGCATCGGCGCCCACAGGAATTGCCAGGACAGCGGTACCAGCACCGCGGCGGAGACGCCGCCGATGGTGGACATGGGCACGCCGGCCTGGCGCAGGATGAACGGCATGGCGACGCTGGTATAGCCGCCGGCCACGCCGAAGGGGATGTTGGTGATGCCGAACAGCCAGGGCGGTGGGTGCGGCGGCGGCGCTTGGGTCGGCATTTAGGGCCGCTGGGGCGGGGATCGGGCCGCGCCGCGATTGTGCGGGGCAAGCTGACGTTCTTGTCAATTTCCGCAGGATCGGGCCGGGACTCAAGTGGAGCGCGGGGCGGCCGGCGCGGCTACTGTGAAGCGCGTCACGGCCCGGCGCCCCAAGCCGCCGCCGGACGCCCGTTGAAGCCGCGCAAACCTACCATTCAACAAGTGATCGGGGAGTCAGTGTGGTACCTGACATTACCCTTTGCCTCAGCATTCGCTGTCGCCAGGTCTGGTCCGCGGCGTATCGCAGGCCTGCAACATCAGCCGGGATGATCGGCGAATCACGGCATCGCAGCGCTGCACGCGATGGTATCGGCGCACAACAAGGATGTAGGGATTGCAGGAGACGGAGCTATGAGAGCTATGGAAGGCACTTACGATCTGAGCCTGGTATTCGCGTCCGGTTTCCTGGCGGTGATCGCGGCCTATGCCGCGCTCGACCTCGGCCGGCGCATCGCTTTTTTCGACGGCATGCGCGAGCGGCTGTGGCTGGGCGCCGGCGCGCTGGCGCTGGGCAGCGGCATCTGGGTCATGCACTTTCTCGGCATGCAGGCGCTGGGTCTGCCGCTGGCGCTCAGCTATGACCTGCAGCTGAGCCTGGTGTGCTGGATGACGTCGGTGCTGATGTCCCTGCTGGCCCTGACCATCGTCAGCCGCAGCCCGGCCGGCACGGCGGGCGTGGCCGGCGGCGGCGTGGTGATGGGTGTGGGCATCTGCCTGGTGCATTACAGCGGCATGTATGCACTGCGCCTGACGCCGCGGATCGGCTACGACTCCGAGCTGTTTTCCGCATCGATCTTCATCGCAGTGGTGTTTTCGATCGCCGCCCTGGGCATCGGCTTCTCGGTGCGGCGCCTGCCGCTGACGCCGTTCGTGCCGGCCAAGCTGCTGGGCGCGCTGCTGCTCGGCATCGCCATCTGCGCCACCCACTACACCGGCATGGCCGCGGCGAGGTTTCCCGCCGGTATGACTGTCGCGCCCGGCAATCAGTTGTCCACCGACTGGATCGACGCACTGGTGGCGCTGTTCGCCGCCGGCCTGATTCTGCTGGTGACGTTGCTGTCCATGCTCGATGCGCGCAAACAGAAGGCGCGGCGCCGGGTGCAGTGGGAGCGGCTGGAAGCGCGGTTTCGGCGGGGGCTGGCGAACGGGTAAAGCGAGTCGGGGCGAAGGCTTGGCGGACCTTCGCTCCGGAGTTCTCATGCCAATGTGTGGGCCAGATCCTTCGCTGCGCTCAGGATGACAAATGAAACCTGGGGGTGCGCGCCTTACAGCAGCCGCATGCCGCCGTCGCATTCGATCACCGCGCCGGTCATGAAGGGGTTCTCGATCAGGAACTGGATCGCGTGCGCCACGTCGTCGGCTTGGCCGACGCGTCCCACCGGCAGCGTCTGCGCCTGCTGACGGAACAGGTCCGCCTTGACCTCGGCGGGGAAGCGGTCCCACCAGGGGGTGTCGATCACGCCAGGGGAAACGGCGTTGACGCGGCTTGGCTTCAGCTCGCGCGCCAGGGTGCCGATCATCGATTCGAGGGCGCCGTTGATGGCGCCCAGTCCGGCGGTGCCGGGGTTGGCGATGCGCGCCGAAATGGCGCTGAGAAAAGTGATGCTGCCGCCCTGGCGCAGGGCCGGCAGGCCGGCCTGCGCGGCTTCCAGTTGCGGCCAGAACTTGGCTTCGAAGCCGCGCCGCAGCGCGGCCAGGTCGAGGCCGGCGAATTCGCCGGCGCCTTCACCGCCGCTCAGGGTCAGCACCAGGTGATCGAAGCGGCCGAGGCGGGCGAAGAAGGCGTCCAGCGCCTGGCGGTCGCCGCCGTCGAAAGCCTCGCCGCTGACGCGCTCGCCGAGGCCGGCCAGGGCGCTTTCCAGCTTGGTCCGGTCGCGGCCGGTAGCGATGACGCGGGCGCCGGCGGCGGCCAGGCGCCGCACCGTGGCCAGGCCCACGCCGGAGGAGCCGCCCATCACCACGATGGTCTGATTGTCGAGTTCCATGTCTGTTCTCCTGTGCTTGAGCTTGGGGCCGTGCGCTTGATCCGCCCGGCGTGGACACAGGATGAGTGCTAGGCTGATATCACTCAAATCGTTTATCAAAATGAATACCATCATTGAAAATGATTTTCATCGCCTCGATCTGAACCTGCTGCTGGTGTTCCGCGCGCTGCTGCAGGAGCGCAGTGTGACGCGCGCGGCGCGGCGCCTGTTCCTGGGGCAGCCGGCGGTAAGCGGGGCGCTGAAGCGGCTGCGCGCGGCCTTCGGCGACGAGCTGTTTGTGCGCACGCCGCACGGCATGGAGCCGACGCCAAGGGCGCTGGAGCTGTCGCGCCAGATCGAGCCGCTGCTGCTGACGGTGCATCGCGCGCTGACCCAGCCGCCACAATTCGATCCGGCCACGGCGCAGCGTGTATTCCGCATCGGCCTCAGCGATGCGCTGGAAGTGGCGCTGATGCCGGAGCTGATGCGACGCCTGTCGCGGCAGGCGCCGGGAGTGAAACTGATCACCTGCCTCGCAGATACCGCGCGCACGCCGGCGCTGCTGGATGCCGGCGAAATCGAACTCGGCGTGGGCGTGCATGCGCAGTGCGCGCCGTGGCAGCGGCGGCGCCCCCTGTTCCGCTGGCGCTTCGTCTGCCTCTACAACCCGAAGCTGGTGAAGACGCGCGGCGCCAGGCTGAGCATGGGAGAATTCCTGCGTCACCGCCATGTGCTGACCTCGTTCAGCGCCGGTCTGCGCGGTTTCATCGACGAGCAACTCCAAGCACAGCAGCGCGAACGGCTGGTGGTGTTCTCCAGCCCCAATTTCGCCACCAGCCCGTTCATCGTCAAGCGCACGGCCGCGATCGTCACCGTGCCGGACTACATCGCCGCGGTGTGGCGCGACACCTTGGGACTCGCAATCAGCCCGCTGCCGTTCAATGTGCCGGGCCACGAGGTTTCGATGCTGTGGACCGCGGCCAACGAGCAGGATCCGGGGCTAAGCTGGCTGGCGGAGTTGCTGGCGCAGGTGGGTGAGCCGGGCTAGGGTCTGGGATCCAGTGAATCCGGCTTGGTGCGGAAAGCGCTCGGCTGGTCGATGCCGAAGTCGCCAACTCCGTGGAAGCAGGCGCCGGGCCGTAGCGGCGGACGCGCACTTTGATGGTGCGACAGGATGGAGCCGAGCGACGGCAGCGTCGCTTGGTGCAAGAAAAAAGAAACCGGCAAGGCCAGCTTGCCCGACTACTGTGTGCTTTTTGCTTCCCCCTCGGCCGATCAGGGCAGGTACTGCGGCAATGGCATTGATGACGCATCCCTGACGCAAGAAAAAAGTCCACGACGCCGACCTTGGGCAATACCAGCGACGTGGACAGTTAGTGTCATGAGGATCGGGCGTCACCGACCGATCTGAAGCAAAACGACAGCAAGCGTTGTGCCAAGAAGGCTGCGCCATGGGTGACTTCGATCATTTCCCATGGATATTCGATGCGCCGCGGCGTCATGGCTGCATGGGCGGGGTTCCACGCGAAACATTAGCCACCGTCAACCCAGACCAAACCCGCTCGGTTGTTTTTCGGTTGGCCAAACCGAAAGCGGAAACAAGCCGAGGTCAAGCCATGCAAGATAGAAGAACCAGGAGACAAGAATTACCAATTGCACGCAACCCGGATGTGCAGCGTCAGCCGTTCCTGGACTGCCGATGGCGCCCGTTCGTGTAACCTGAGCAAGCACCGGCGCAGGGCCGAGCGATCAAGCGGGAGAAGAAAAATGAAAATCGAAGGCGGATGCTATTGCGGCGCCGTGCGCTATGCGGTCGACGGCGAGCCGGTGTTCAATGCGCAGTGCCATTGCCGTGAGTGCCAGTACATCAGCGGCGGTGGTCCCAACATGCTGGTGGCGGTGCCGGAGAGCGCGGTGCGCTACATCAAGGGTGCGCCCAAGGTGTTCAAGCGCGCCGACCTGGAAAATCCGGTGGCGCGCGAGTTCTGCGCCGAATGCGGCACCCACATGATCAGCCGGCCGCCGGTGATGGCGGGCATGGCCATCGTCAAGCTCGGCACGCTGGATAATCCCAACGCCTTCGGCAGTCCGCAGATGGCGGTGTACACCGTCGACAAGCAGCCGTTCCACCATGTGGCTGAAGGCATCCAGACTTTCGAGCGCTTGCCGAGTTGATCTGCTGCTGGCTGTGGCAGCGCTTCAGTTCAAAGATGGATACAAACCGAAGGCCGCACCGGCGACTACCCGACCGGGTGGGCGCCGTTTTCTCGCAGGCTCAAAAACTGACCCGTCCCCGGACCCGATCCGGGGACGGCAGCCTTTACTTCTTCTTTGCGGTTATCGCGCCGTAGAGGAACACGGCGAGGCCGTCGTCCACCAGCTTGTTGATCTCACGCGGCTTGGGCGTCGGCGCGCCGGCGATGAGCTGGCGCAGCAACTGCTCGGTGCAGAGGATGTCGAGGAACAGGCCGGCGAGGCGGCGCGGCGCCATATTGCGCATGCGCCCGGCTTTTTGCAGCTTGAGGAAGTAGGCGGAGATGAAGTCGCGCGCGCCCTCCGGGCCGGCCTTGAACCAGCGCTTGCCGACGCTGGGGAAACGCACCGACTCGGCTACCACCATACGGTGCTGGCGGATCGAACGCTGGGTGAACAGGGCGGTGAGGAAGGCGCGGCCGACCTGGCGCAGGGCCTCTTCCGGCTCCAGGCCTTCCAGGTCCATGTCGGCGAAGGAGTGGACGATCTGCCGGCACAGCGCTTCGACCACGGCGGCGAACAGCTCAGCCTTGCCGCCGAAATGCTTGTAGACATTGGTCTTGGTGCCGCCGGCGCGGGCGACGATCGCGTCGACGCTGACGGCGTCATAACCCTTGGCGAGAAACAGTTCGGTAGCGATTTTCAGAATTTCGGCGCGTTTCGCGTCCGAACGGCTTTGTCTGACGGTAGCCATATTGTTTTGCCCTTTCTGTATGTTTGGACTTAGAAGTTGGTACTTCCCGTGTGGACGCCCCCCGGCATCCCACGCTTTTTTGTAATCATACCTATATAAGGGCGATCAGCTTGGTGCGCTACGCCGCATATGCGGTGGTAAAAACATCGCGGTACGCGTCCGTATTGTTTGGAGCCGGGCTTACGAAGCCCTTTCCGGCACCCCCTTTGTAACATTTCGCAACGGATGGATGCCGCCCCAGGCCAGTACGGCTGCGAGCAGTAAAAGGATGCCGGAGACCAGGGCAACCTGGCCCAGTCCGGTAACAATGCGTTCCACGCCGCCGCCGACCAACGCACCAAAAATGGCCACGCCGATGGCGCCGCCGGCCTGGCGTGCCGCATTGAGTACCGCCGAGGCGGTACCGGACCAGTGCTTCTCCACGCTCGCCAGTATCGCCGTGGTCATGGCCGGTACCGCCAGGCCCATGCCGGCAGGAATCAGCAGGAAGGCCGGCAGCATGGCCCACCAGGAGCTGTGCCCGTCCAGCCGCAGCAGCAAGAAGTAACCGGCGGCGCCGATGCAGGCCCCCGCGATCATCGGCGGCCGCGAGCCGACCCGCGCCACCAACCGGCCGGCGACGACATTGGAGAGAAAGAAGCCGCCGGTCAGCGGCAGGTAGGCCAGGCCGGCCTGCACGGCGCTGTAGCCGTGGGCCTGCTGCAGGTACAGGGTCAGAGCGAAAATAGTGCCGTAATAGGTCAGGTTCATCAGCACGCCGAAGACCACCGCGGCGCTGAAGTTGGGCATGCGGAAGAAGCGCAGCGGCAGCATGGGCTCAGGCGTGCGCGCCTCGTTCCAGATGAAGCCGGCGCCGGTCAGTACTGCCATGGCAAGGCCGCCCCACACCAGCGGATGGGCCAGGCCCAGGGAGCGGTACTCGATCACCGCCGCGGTCAGGCCGGTGAGCGACAGGATCACCAGGATCTGCCCCAGCGGATCGAGGCCGCGCCTGGTCGGAGCGGGCGGTGCCGCCGGTACGTGTTTGGCGGTGAGCCACATGCCCAGCGCGCACAACGGCAGGTTGACCAGGAAGATGCTGCGCCAGCCCAGACTTGCCAGCAGCAGGCTGCCGATGACCGGGCCGGCGGCGATGGAGATGGCGCCGGCCGCGGTCCACAGGCCCACGGCGCGGGCGCGGATGGCGGAGTCGTGCGCGGTGGCGTGATTCAGCAGGGCCAGCGAATTCGGCACCAGCAACGCCGCGCCCACCCCCTGCGCCGCGCGTGCGGCGACCAGGGTGGCGATATTCGGCGCCAGGCCGCAGGCGGCGGAAGCGATGGCGAAGATCAGGAAGCCGATCTGGTAGGCGCGCTTGGAGCCATAGCGGTCGCCGAGTACCCCGGCCGACAGCAGCAGTACCGCGAAGACCAGGGTGTAGGCATCGACGATCCATTGCAGCGCGTCGATGCCGGCATGCAGCTCGCCGCCGATGCGCGGCAGCGCTACGTTGACGATAGTCACGTCGAGCTGCACCACCACGAAGCTGAAGCTGGTAGCGGTGACGATCCAGGCGAGCAGGGGGGAGAAGGTGCCGGGTTTGCTGTTCATGGCCGCAGTTTGGACCGTGGCTGCGGCGGATGATTCGATGGGGGACGAAGTGTTGGCCGGCTATGTGTTTTGCGATGCTTTGATTTCGGAATGCCTGGCGGGGGTATCGATCCCCGCTCGCGGGAGAGGGTGGCCCGAAGGGCCGGAAGAGGGCGGTATTTGTAGAGCGGGCCGTGCCCGCCGATGCGCGGAGTAAAGCCGGCGGGCACGGCCCGCCCTACACACTGGGATGCTTCTTCATGTCGGCCCGCACTAGTTCCATGAAGCCGTTCAGCGCGGCCGAGGGGCTGCGTTCGGGGTAGGCCAGGGCCATGCCGATGGACAGTTCCGCGCCTTCCAGCAGCGGGCGGAACACCACGCCGGTGCGGCGGGTGCTTTGCAGCGAAGCCGGGATCAGGCTGAAGCCGCGGCCGGCGGCGATGAGGCCGAGCAGGATATGGTGGTCCGGCGGCGTCGGCGTGCTGACCGGCACGAACCCGGCCTGTTCGAAATGCGCTTCCCAGCGGTCGAACAGCAGCGGGTTCCACTCCCGCTCGAAGCGGAACATGCGTTCGCCATGCAGATCGCTGAGGGATACGCGGCGCTTGCGCGCGGCCCTGCTGGCGGCGGGCAGGGCGGCCACCACCGGTTCCTCGCGCAGCACCTCCAGGGTCACGCCTTCGGCGCGGATCGGCCAGCCGACGAAGGCGGCGTCCATGGCGCCGTTGCGGATGTCGCGGATCAGGCTGTTGGAATGGCGCGATTTGACGCTCAGGCGCCAGGCCGGGAAGCGCTTGCGGAAGCGGTCGAAGACGTCGGGAATGGCGCTGCGGTCGAAGGTCGGCGTATAGCCCAGCACGAAGTGGCCGCCGCTGCAGCCACCGGCGGACTGGGCCGCCTTGATGGCTTTTTCCGCCTGCTCCAGCGTCTTGCGCGCGGCCGGCAGGAAGGCGCTGCCAGCGGGAGTGAGCAGGGTGCCGGTCTTGCCGCGGATCAGCAGCTCCACCCCCAGCTCCTCTTCCAGCTGCCGGATCTGCCGGCTCAGCGGCGGTTGCGAGATGTGCAGGCGCTCCGCCGCACCGCGAAAGCTGTGCTCTTCCGCCACCGCCAGGAAGTAACGCAGGTGCCGCAGGTCGATATGGACTGTCATACCGAAAAGGTATCACGAAAAAGGTATTGGCTCAGCGCCGGACGGGGGCGTATGGTTCGCACCTTGATTTCGATGGGCACCCAGTGTCCAGGGCAATAATAATAATGGACACGCAGCACCAGTCCTCAGGATTCAGTGGCTTGCGGCGCTTTCTGCGCGGCGGCATAGCCGCATCGCTGGCCCTGCTGATGGCCGCTTGCGCCACCGCGGCATTGCACCCCCAGTCAGCCACTGCTCTGGCGCTGGCGCCGGCGGTGGATGCGCAGAAGCTCAGCGGCCAATGGTTCCTCATCGCCCACGTGCCGTATGCCGGGGAGCGCGATCAGCTGGACAGCTCCATCGAGTTGCGGCCGCGCGTCGACGGCGGCTACGACGAGCTGTACCGCTATTTCGATAGCAGCAAGATGCAAAGCCTGGTGCTGCCGCGCAGCCGCTACGTCGCCGTGGCCGGTAGCAACAACGCCAGCTGGGTCAGCAATTCGCGTGCCCTCGAAAGCCAGATGAATCTGGGCGTGCTCTACGTCGATCCGGGCTATCGCTACGCCGTGGTCGGTGAATCGCGGCGCCAGCTCGGCTGGATCTATGCACGCGATCCGGTGGTCGACCCGGCCGTCTACCAGGGCCTGGTGGCGCAGCTCAGCCAGCAGGGTTACGACGTAGCGCAGCTGCACCGGCTGACGCATTCGCAGGTATTTGTCGGTAATGCGCTGACGGGCGCACCTTAAGGATTTTGAAGGTTCCGCAATAGCTTCCGGCCGCAATGGTCGGGGCCGATACCAGCGCTCCCCCTAGCCCCCTGGTATCGCGGATGAGGAGGCCACTACGGTGGCCTCCTTTTTTTATTTTCGCGGCGGCGCATTGTCCGGGCCCAGGCGGTCAGTCAAAGTGCTCCACCGTCCGGTCTGTGCTGTAGCTGTCGGTCGGCTTCCGAAGTTCGTCGCCACAAAGCTGCCAGACGAGCGGTGCATAAAACGCAGAGCCGATCGAAGTGCACGGCTAGTCGGGCCGGTGGATTGAAAAGTTAAGCTGCATCTTGATCGCCATACGGTGATTGAAACGGCTCTACGAACAGCCCCAGGCTCGAAGCTCGTTGTTCGGACTTTGGACAGGGTGATGGCACGCCAATGTACATGTAGTACTCGTACCCAACGTGGATGAACGAATTCGGCCCCTCCAACTTGCACCAGAACTCCTCTCTTAGTACTTGCGAGAGTATGGGTTCAATCTTTTCTAGTGAGATAGCATCACCCTCGCCAAACGCCAAAAGTGCTCCCCTATAGTTCTCTAGACCGCGGACGGCAAGAGAACGGACGTTGGACTCCCGAAGAAATTCGAGGGCACTGGCAACGTATGCGTTTTCGACACGCTTGTATTCAGCTTTAGTAAGCGGTGTTCCTTCGAATGAACGGCCTACATCACTTACGGACGTCCACTCGTCGCGAGTATAAGCACCCGCGACATCGCGGTATGCTGGATCGTATTTTGTTATTCGATACTCGAACATCATGCTCTCTCTCTGAAGCCTAACGTTCACTCTATCTCTGAGCCGCTCCCGATTTCCAGATCGAGGGGGCCAGATTTGGCTGCTCCGAAGTGGTCGTTCACCAAGGGCGGCTACGGGCCGGCTTTGCGGACATCGGTTTGGTATCCCGAAAGCCGACATTCGCCATTGACCGGAATGGGCCGTGTGGAGCCGGTTGTCCAAGCTCACGCGGCTATATGCCGGGCCAGCACTGCGTAACCGATGGTTGAGCATGCTCACTGCGGTGCATGCTCCTTATGCGCCACAAGGTTGCCATTAACTTTATAGTCCAGTTGCTGTGTGATGGTGCTGCTGATAAGCCATGAGCCATTCGCCACAAGCTTCCACGTGTCTTTAGATACCGTGACCAGATCCACCTGCTTAGAAGAGCCGTCCTGCGTCGGCTTGGATGTGGTCATGTGATAGCGCT
>Ga0302314_10000356_pt1 | contig 83562 bp, 75 predicted proteins | sample III_Palsa_N2_3_FD_200533 | JGI IMG/M metagenome (GOLD analysis project Ga0302314, IMG submission 200533) | Peat permafrost microbial communities from Stordalen Mire near Abisko, Sweden - III_Palsa_N2_3 | ecosystem: Environmental > Terrestrial > Soil > Palsa > Peat permafrost | place: Sweden...
GCGAGCGGCGCAGGGATCGGGCCCACGTCGGATGCTGGATGATGGGACCAGGCCGGACCGCGGACGTGAGAGGCAGCGCAGTGACGGACAACGCAGCGACAGACACCGCAGTGACAGACACCGAATCGCCGTCCGGCGGCGGCAGCGGCAGCGGGCCCGCGCGGACCCTGCGCCGCTCGCTGGGTGGGGTGGTGGTCCTCGCCGTGCTCGTCTCCCTGTTCCTGCTGCCCTGGTGGACGCTGTTCGACTCCGGCACCGACTGGCCGCTCCCGGTGGTCGTCGTCGGCACGGTCCTCTTCGCCGCCTCGCTGCTCGCCTTTCCGGTGCTGATGGTCAGGGGGCACGGGCGCAGGCGTCAGGACCGGGCGGCCCGCATCGCCGACACCACCCTCGGGGTGGTCTGGGTGCTGTTCTCCTGGTCGGCCCTGGGGGGTCTGCTGCGGCTCGTGCTGATGGCCTGCGGCGTCGGCGACCCGGCCCGGTCCAGGATCGAGGCCGTCGCCGTCGCGGTCGTCGCCACCGGGCTGCTGCTCTGGGGACACCGCGAGGCCATGCGGGTGCCCCGGGTGGCGCGGCTGGACGTCACCGTCCCGAGGCTCGGCCGCGGCCTGGACGGGACGCGGGTCGTGGTCCTCGCCGACACCCACTACGGGCCGATCGACCGGGCCGCATGGTCGGCGGGGGTCGCCGAGGCGGTCAACGGGCTGGACGCCGACGTCGTCTGCCATGCGGGCGACATCGCCGACGGCACCCTGGACCAGCGGCGGGGGCAGGCCGCGCCGCTCGGGACGATGCGCTCACGGCTGGCGAAGGTGTACGTCACCGGGAACCACGAGTACTTCGGCGAGGCCCAGGGGTGGCTCGACCATATGGCGGAGCTGGGGTGGGAGCCGCTGCACAACCGCCATGTCGTGGTCGAGCGGGGCGGCGACCGCCTGGTGCTCGCCGGTGTGGACGATGTGACCGCGGAGTCCTCCGGGCTGGCTGGGCACCGGGCGAACCTGGCCGGCGCGCTGGCCGGGGCGGACCCGGAGCTGCCGGTCCTGCTCGTCGCCCACCAGCCCAAGTACGTCGGACAGGCCGCGAGCGCCGGGATCGACCTGCAGATCTCCGGCCACACCCACGGCGGGCAGATCTGGCCGTTCAACTTCCTCGTCCGGATCGACCAGCCGGTCGTGCACGGCCTCAGTCGGCACGGAGAGCGGACCCAGCTCTACACCAGCCGGGGCACCGGCTTCTGGGGCCCGCCCTTCCGGGTCTTCGCGCCGAGCGAGATCACGCTGCTCACCCTGCGGTCCGCCTGAGGGCGGCCGCTCAGGGCTGTCCGCTCAGGCGGACCGCTCGGCCCGGCTGCGTTCGACGCAGAATTCGTTTCCCTCGGGGTCGGCCATGGTCGCCCAGCCGGTTCCGTCGGGGCGGCGGAGATCGTCGACGAGGGTGGCGCCCAGGGCGAGGAGCCGCTCGACCTCCTCGTCGCGGCTGCGGTCCTGCGGCTGGAGGTCCAGGTGCACACGGTTCTTGACGGACTTTCCCTCGGGCACCCGGATGAACAGCAGCCCGATGCCCTCGCTCCGGACCAGCGCCTCCGAGTCGCCGGGCTCGTCGCCCTCGGTCAGCGAGGCGTCGAGCACCTCGGCCCAGAAGCCGCCCAGCCGGTAGGGGTCGGCGCAGTCGATGGTGACATGTCGTACGAGGGATCCCATGCACGTCAATATGCCTGCGTGGAGCCGATGGTGTCCACCGGTCACTTCGATGCCCGGGCCGCCTTCGCGGCGGCCTTGGCCTCCTGCTTGTGGGCCCGGACCTTGGTCAGCGACTCGGGCCCGGTGATGTCCGCGACGGAGCGGTAGCTGTTCCGCTCGCCGTAGGGCCCCGCCGCCTCGCGCCAGCCCTTGGGCCGGACGCCGAACTGCTTGCCGAGCAGGGCCAGGAAGATCTGTGCCTTCTGCCTGCCGAAACCCGGGAGCTCCACCAGCCGGGCCAGCAGCTCCTGCCCGCTCCCGGCGTCCCGCCACACCGCGGTCGCGTCGCCGTCGTAGTGCTCGTCCAGGAACGCGCACAGCTGCTGGATCCGCTTCGCCATCGCGCCGGGGTAGCGGTGCACCGCCGGCTTCTGCGCGCACAGCGCGGCGAAGGCCTCCGGGTCGTGGGCCGCCACCAGGTGGGCGTCCAGGTCGTCGCCGCCCAGGCGCTCCAGCAGCGTGTAGGGGCCGGTGAACGCCCACTCCATGGGCACCTGCTGGTCCAGCAGCATGCCGATCAGCGCCGCCAGCGGGCTGCGGCTGAGCAGCGCGTCGGCATCCGGGTTCTGGGCGAGGCGGAGGGCGGTCGCCATCGCGGGCTCCTTCGTTCGACCGTCGACGGTTCCCGCCCATTCTCCCCGCACGCCGACCGCCGCGCGCGTTCGCCCCACCGGCACCGGTATTCCCCTTATGTCAGGCAATTCGTACTGATACCGTGTCAGTAACATGTTTGTCATATGCACGTCGCCGCAGAGATCGGCCGCGACTCTCCCGAGAGCCGGCCGCTGATGCCGCCCCCACAGGGTCGCGCGGCCCAGATGGACATCATTCGCCGGGCCCTGGGAGCCGCCGCCGAGCAGGGCGTGAACGGCGCGGTGCTGGTCGAGGGCGAGGCCGGCATCGGGCGCAGCACCCTGCTCGCTGAGGCCTCCGGGCTCGCCGAGTGCCTGGGCTTCGAAGTGGTGCACTGCCGTGCGCACCCCGCCGAGGGGGACCTCGCCCACGGTGTGGCCCGGCGGCTGCTCGCCTCGCTGCGCTCCCCGCAGGAGCGTTCGGCCGACGCCGACCTCCATGAGTTCGGCCAGGGGCTGGTGACGCTGTCGCACGGTGCTCCGCTGCTGCTGGTCGTGGACGACCTCCAATGGTGCGACGGTCCGTCGCTGCACTGGCTGAGCCGGGTCGTGGACCAGGGCCGCAACACCCGGGTGGTGCTGCTGGGCAGCGCGCGCACCGGCGAGGACGCCGCCGCTCCGCTGCTCTTCGACGAACTCGCGACCCGCTGCCGGCGCACCACCCTGGTCGGCCTGGGCGCCGACTGCGTCGAGCGGCTCGTCCGGTCCGCCCTCCCGGGGGACTGCGACCCGGAGTTCCTGCGCGCCGTCCTGGGCGTGACCGGGGGCAACCCCCGGCTGCTGCGGGCGCTGCTGGACGAACTCGCGGGGCGCAGCGCGGCCCCCGACCGGGCGAGCGCCCGGAACCTGTCGCGCTATGCGCCGGAGTCCGCCGCCGCCGACGCCTACGCCCGGATCCGGGTGCTGGGCCGGCCGGCGGTGGCGATGGCGGAGGCGGTGGCGGTCCTGCAGGGCCAGGCCGAGCTGCCGGTCGCCGCCCGGCTGGCGGACCTGACCGACGAGGAGGCGGCCCGAGCCGTCGACCTGCTGGTCCGCGCATGCCTGCTGACCAATCAGCAGCCGCTGGCGTTCCGGCATCCGCTGGTGGCCACCGCGATCGTCCGCTTACTTCCGGTCGGCACGGCCAACGCGCTGCACGCCCACGCCGCGAGGCTGCTGTACGAGGCCGGGGCGGAGGAGTCGGACGTCGCCGAGCACCTGCTGCTGATCAGCCCGGGCTACGCGCCCTGGGTCTGCGGCGTCCTGCACGACGCCGGGCGCGCCGCGCTCACCTCGGGCCGCCCGCAGACCGCCGTGCGCTATCTGCGGCGCGCCATGCGCGAGTCCCGGCCGAGGCCGCACGGGACCGCGGCCGCACAGCCCGACGGCGCGGCGGAGCCGGTCGGCGCGCCCGACCAGGAGGGCCACGCCGCCATCGCCGAGCACCTCGCCGGGGCGCTGCTCGCGCGGGGCCGTGGGCCCGAGGCCAGGGCGGTGCTGGAGGAGACGGCCCAGCGGCTGACCGGGTCGGGGTCGCTGGCCCTGCGGCTGGAGGCGCAGGCGCTGGCCACGACCCTGGTGGAGCTCTCGCCCGCACCGGAGATGGACCGGCGCGCGGCCCGGCTGCGCGGCCGCGAGTGGCAGGACACGACGGCCCGGCAGTGCCTGGACACCATCGAGGCGGTGCAGCACTGCCGCCGGGGCGAATCGGCCGACCGGGCCGAGGCCCTGGCCCGCAACGTCCTGGCCAAGGCCGTCCCGGTCGGCTTCGCCCGGCAGATCGTGTTCTGGGCGAACGTCGTCGCGCTGAGCCGGGTCGAGCAGGAGGACCTGGCCTTCCGCTACTGCGACCAGGGAGCCGCGGAGGCCGACCGCAGGGGCGACCCGCTGGGCGTGGCGCTCTCGCTGCGGGTGCGAAGCCGGCTGGAGTACGGCGCGGGCCGGCTGGGCGAGGCGGCGGAGGCCGCCAGGGAGGCCGCCGTGCTGCTGCAGCGGGCCGGCATCGAGGAGCGGCGCGGCGCATGGCTGCAGGACCAGAGCCTGCTGGCGCATGTGCTCCTCGACCTGGGCGAGACCGCCGAGGCGGCGCACCTGCTCGGCCCCGACCCGCAGGCGCAGGCGCAGGTGACGTCGCCGGAACTCGGCTGCGGGCGGGGCCATCTGCTCATGGTGCAGGGGGACGTCAGGGGAGCACGCGACGCCTTCCTCGCCTATGGCCGGCTGCTGCACAACCACGGCGTCCGCGGCAGTTCCTACGGCAGCTGGCGATCGTGGGCCGCGCGGGCGCTGGCCGCCCTGGGCGAGCTCGACCAGGGCCGCAGGCTGGCCGAGGAGGAGCTCGAACTCGCGCGCCGCTGGGACCGTCCGCGCGTGGTCGGCACCGCCCTGCACTCCTGCGCCCTGGTGACCGGCGGAGAGACCGGGCTGCGGCTCTTCGAGCGGGCGACGGCCGTGCTGAAGGGCGCCGGGGCCCGGCTGCCACTGGCGCAGGCCCTGGCCGACCACGGCAGCGCGCTGCGCGTGCTCGGCCGCACCCGCGAGGCGGGACTGGCACTGACCCGGGCCGCCGAACTCGCCACCGCCTGCTCCGCGTTCCACCTGGCCGACCGGGCGGGCGCCGAGCTGGACCTGCTGGACTCCACCCCCGCCACCGCACACCCCCTGCAGGACGAGGCCCTCCCTCCCGGCCGCGTCGCGGTGGCCGCGGTTGCGGGACCGCACCGGCCGCAGCTGGCGATCCGCTGCTTCGGAGGCTTCCGGGTCCGGCGCGGCGGCCAGGAGTTGGACTGCTCCGCGCTGCGCCCCAAGGTCCGCGCGCTGCTGCAGCTGCTCGCCGTCCAGACCGGCCGGCCGGTGCACCGGGAACGGCTGCTCTGCGCCCTGTGGCCGGACCTGCGACCGGACGCGGGCATCCGCAACCTCCAGGTGACCGTCTCCCAGCTGCGCAGGTTCCTCGAGCCCGAGGCCGGACGAGGCGAACGCGGACTGCTGCTCCGTGACGGCGAGTCGTACCACATCGCCCTGCAGCCGGGCGACGAGTGCGACGTCCAGGAGTTCGAGCGCACGGCCTCCCTGTGGCGGCGCACCCGGAGCACCAGTCCACCGGATGAGGTCGCCGAGCTGCTGCGCGCCGCGCAGCGCTGGTACGCGGGCAGCCTGATGCCGGAACTCGGCCCCACCGAATGGGTGGTGACGGAGCGTCGGAGACTGAGGATGCTGGCCGCCGACGTCTCCGCGGCCCTGGCCGAGGTCGAGCTCGCCCTCGGCCGTCCGGCGGCGGCGTCCGAGGCGGCCCTGCGCAGCCTGGAACTCGACGCCTACCGCGACGCCTCGTGGCGGGTGCTCATCGCCGCCCACCGCGCCGCCGGGAGCACGGCGGCGGCGGACCGGGCCAGGCGCGACTACGACCGGATGATCCGGGCGATCGACGGGTAGGCGCGGCCCGGCAGTTCCCGGCCCTCGCGGCGGAGCCGCAGGGTGTCGCAGCGGCGACGCGGCGTGCGTTCGGATCAGGACAGTTCGTAGAATTCCAGCTCCCCGAGGGCAGTCAGCCGACCGGGACCCTGGCCGAAGGAGGAGACGATGGTCAGCCGGACCTGCGTCACGCCGGGGATCGCCAGGGGGAAGTCCTGTGAGCCGAAGCGATCCTGCAGGGTGATGGTCCGGCTGACCGTCTTCCCGCCGGCGACCCATGCGGTCAGCTGGAACACATGCGGGCGCGCCTCCTGCAGGTACTGGTCCTGCTGCTCGGAGGCACCGGACAGGATGACCAGGTCGGACAGGTCGAAGCTGCCGGTGAACTCTGCCTGGACCCACTGGCCGTCGGCCGGGTTCTTCGGAGCCCACCACTTGTTCCAGGTGCCGTCGTCCGCATAGGCGGCCGGATGGCCGGGAGCGCTGCTGGAGGCCGTGACCGTCTGCGGGTTGACCGGTGCCCGCTTGGCGACATGGTTGCGGACGTCGCCGAGGATCCGGGGCACATACGGCGACGCCAGACAGACCCCGCCGCCCACCAGCGCGAGGGTGAGCAGGGCGGTGAACGCCCGGCGGATCTTCGCCCAGGCGTCATGGCTGCGGGCCAGCCGGCGCCGCCGCCGTCCCTCGGCGAGCCGCTTGGCCAGCCGCCGCCACCAGGGCGGGCGGGCCTCGACGACGGGCAGCGCCAGGGCATGGCCGCAGCGGCGGCAGAACCGGCGGGAGACGGGGTTGGGGCTGTGGCAGTCGGGGCACTCCAGGTCGTCGGGCGAGGCGACATACCCGTCCGGGGTGCTGCGCCGCTCGACGCGTTCCAGTGACGGCTTCCCCGGCAGCACCGCGACCGACGGCTCCCTGGCCTCGGGCGGCTTCGGCGCCGGGGTCGGCGCGGTGGTCGGCGCGGTGGTGGGCGCCGCCGTCGGGGGCGGCTCGACCGGCTCGACGGGACCGGGCGGAGCAGCCGCTGCGGCCGGGGCGGTGTCGCGCCGCCACCCGGTGAACGCCCCGCACGCCCCGCAGAAGTCGTCCGCGCCGTCCGCCGGCGCACCGCACTCTTCGCACATGGCCATCTGCTTGGATCCTTCCTCGTTGGGGAATCTCACGACATCTCTCGTGAACCGACTTCGACGGTGCAGGGCACATGGGCCGGGCAGTTGGCCTCGACCAGCGCCCGCAGGGCCACCAGCGGCACCGAGGCCGGGTCGGCGACCTGCACACGGACCGTCAGCCACGGTTCCGGCGGCCCGGTGACGGGCTCGCCCGGCACGGCCGACCAGCTCGCCCCGCCGCTGTCGGTGATCTCCGCCTCGACCCCGAAGACCAGCCGGATCTGTTCGGCGAGCCCGTGCACGGTCCCGCGCACGGCGTGCTGCCCGACCGCGCGCGCCACCAGTTCGCGGCGGCGTTCGACCGGCAGCCATGCCGGGGGCTCGGCCGCGAGCCAGCGGGCCAGCCAGTCCAGGAAGTCCGCCGGGGCGAGCCGGGCGTCCCAGTAGGAGTCCAGGCAGTCCAGGGTGGACAGCGCCGGGGCCAGCACCTCGTCGAAGGCGCCCGCCAGGCGGCAGGCGAAGTCGTCGTCCGCGTAGATCGAGGGCAGCCGTCCGCCGAGCGGCAGCGGTGAGGCGAGCCCGGGAACGGCGCGGCGCTCCGAGTCGCCGCTCACTGCTCCTCGACCAGGATCTGGTGCTCGAAGGAGAAGGCCAGGGCGTGCCGGTCCACCTCGACCCGGTCGGTGGGGTTGCCCCGCCGCCCGGCGAGCGGATCGGCCGGGAACAGCCGCAGGTCCTCCACCATCTCCACGCCGGGGACCCCCTGCAGCACCGCATGGGCCTCCCCGGCCTGCACCGGTCGGCCGAACGGCCAGCCGGTGCCCTCGGGGCCGCCGACCAGCGGATCGATGTAGCGGTAGAGCGCGTCCAGCGCACGGGCCCGCACCCGGGGGGCCGAGGCGCCGGGCGCGGCCACGAGCCGGGCCACCACGGTCACCCCCTGGTAGAGCGGCGGTTCGACCACCAGCAGGGTGCCGATCTGGCGGCGCTCGTCCAGGTACCGGGCGATCTCCGCCAGCATCCGGTCCGGCGGCACCAGCTGGTCGATCCGCAGCCGGTCGCGGTCCACGGCCACCTCGGGCACGACCAGCACCCGCACCGTCCCCGCCGGAGCGCCCTGACCGGCCGTCACACAGCGGATCCTGGCCGCCGTCGGGGCGGCGCGGTGCGCGAGCAGCTCGAAGTCGCGCGCGGTGACGGCACGGTCCTGGGAGCGCAGCTCGATCGGGCCGCGCAGCTTGGCGCTCTCGACCGACTCGCCGTCCAGGCCGCCGGTCGCGGCGCTGCGGTTGTCGACCCTGGCGACATAGGGGATGGAACTGCGCAGCACCGTGAGCGAGTGCGCGGCGACGTTTCCCGAGCGGCCGCCGCCGGTCCGGTAGCGGCGGACCCGGATCCTGGCGCCCTTGTCCGGCACGGCCCCGTAGCGGCGCAAGGAGCCGTCGGGTTCGCGCACCGCGGGCCCGAACGCCACCTCGCCGAGGGTCCGGTCGAGCCGGACATGGCGGTCCCCGGGGCCACTGGCGCCGAAGGACTCGACCTCGGTCCACTCCTGCCAGCCGCTGTCGGCCCCGCCGACCTCGACCACCAGGGGCTCGTCGTCGGGGAGGACCGGCGGGCGGCTGACGGTGAACCGCAGTCCGGGCACCCCCTCCGCCTCCCCGAGGTTCTCGCCGGTCACCAGTTCGGCGTGGACGGCGCCGACGGTGCCGCCGATGGTGAACGCGGTGGCGCCGCGGAGCACGGGTGAGGCCGAGTAGAACGGCTGGTTGGGCCCGGGGGTCAGCACCCGGCAGCGCAGCCAGCCGGCGCGCCGGGCGGCGATGGTCGCGTAGGCGTGACCTGCGGGGACGTGCAGCACGATCTCGCCGGGCCGGTTGAGCCCGCCGGTGTCGTCCCGGTCGACCTCGCAGGGCTGCCAGGCCGCGCCGTCGTAGGCCTCCCAGGCCAGCGGCGGGCGGCGCGGGTCGACGCCGATCCCCTCCACCCGGCTGTCCAGCCGCAGCACCGCCGTGCACCGCGGCACGGCGTTGGACAGGCCGATCAGCAGGCAGTCCCCGGGCAGCGGCTGCACCGAGAAGCAGGCGACGTCGCGCCCCTCGGCCGCGTCCTCGGTGCGGTCGGTGGGATGGCCCCCGTCGGGCTGGGTGAGCAGGGTGGTCAGCGAGCAGGGGAGGACGGTGAGGTCGGCAGTGGTGGCGAAGACCAGGGCGTCCTCGGTCTCGGTGCGCACGGTGGCGACCTCGGTGTCCTCGCGCAGCAGCACCGGTCCGCTCTGCGGGGCGGAGAGCCAGAAGGTGATGTCGGTGCGGGCCGGGGTCGGCGGGAACAGGGTGACCCCGATCAGGTCGAGGAACGCCAGATAGCTCTTCTCCGGCACCCGGTTGAGCCGGTAGAGCAGCTGGTCGGTCATGTGCGCGAACGCCTCGACCAGCGTGACCCCGGGGTCGGAGACATTGTGGTCGGTCCACTCCGGGCAGCGCTGCTGGATGAAGCGCTTGGCTTCGTCGACGAGCTGCTGGAAGCGGCGGTCGTCGAGGTTGGGGGAGGGCAGGGCCATCAGCGGGCACTCTCCTGGAGCGGGGGCGCGTCGTGCGAGGGGATGACATAGAACGGAAAGACCAGGTTGCGCGGGTTGTTGGTGCCGCGGACCGTGTAGCGGATGTCGATGTAGAGGGTCGCGGACCCGTGGGCGTCGGGGGTGACCACGACGTCGGTCAGCTCGATGCGGGGCTCCCAGCGGTCCAGCGAGCGGCGGACCTCGTAGGCGATGCGTCCTGCGGTGTCCTCGTCGGCCGGGGCGAACACATAGTCATGGACGCCGCAGCCGAACTCGGGGCGCATCGGACGCTCGCCCGGGGCCGTGCCGAGGATGATCCTGATCGACTCGGCGATCTCGCGGTCCCGGCTGACCAGGGCGATGCCCCCGGTGGCGTCGGTGCGCAGGGGAAAGGCCCACCCGGCGCCGATGAACTGTTCGGCCATTGCTGCTGCTCCGCTCCACGGGTCGGCACTAGTTGATCTTCACGCTGGGGGCATCGATGCTGCACTCGTCATCGCCGTGCACGGACACGGAGCCACCGCTGACCGACACCGACTGGCCGCTCAGCGTCAGCGCGCCGGAGCCGGCGTCCAGGGTGATGCCCACGCCGGTCACGGTGACCTCCTTGGCCGCGGTGATGCTGACCGTTCCGTCGCTGTTCACGGTGATGGCCGTCTGCTGCCGGTCCAGGAACAGCTGCACCTTGCCGTCCCCGGTGCGGAGCCTGACGCCGCTGGGGCCGTCGGCCGCGTCCAGCAGCTCCATCCGGTCCCCGGCGCGCGAGGCCAGCGACCGCCGGTTCACCTTGCCGCTGGTCGCGTCGACCAGCGGGTTCTCGTCCGCGGAGGGCTTGTCGACCCCGTTGTAGAGGCCGCCGACGACATACGGCCGGTCCAGCAGCCCCTGGTCGAACGCGACCAGCACCTCGTCCTGGACGTCGGGGACGAACACCCCGCCGCCCCCGACACCGCCCAGCTGCACGCTGCGGACCCAGTCGCTGACGTAGGCCGTGCCGTCGCCGCTGTCGCCCGAAAGCCAGGGGAAGCTCAGCCGGACCCAGCCCTGGCCCTGCCGGTCCTCGGGCGCCTTGGTGTCGGTGACCACGCCGACCGCCACGCCGGGGACGCGCAGCGAACGCGCAGCGGCGGCGGCGCCGCTGACGATCCCGTAGGAGGACCGGTCCTGGTAGCCGCTGACGGTGAGCCAGGTCTCGTAGCCCAGGCCGGGCCGGTCGAGGTGCTTGCTGGCGGTGACCGTGTACTTGCCGTCGAAGGGCTCGCCCGCGCCGGTCAGCGTCACCGGGACGCCGGTCTGCAGGCACGGGTCACCCAGGACCACCACCTCCAGCTCGGCCAGCGCCGCCGACACCTCGGCGGCCAGCGCCGAGGAGACCGCCTTGACCTCGGCGTCGCTGCCGTAGGGGACGTCCGTGACCACCATCGCCGCCGAGCCGAAGGCCTCGGTGACCTGGGCCTGGGTCACCCCGACCGAGAGAGTGGGACTCGCGCCCACCGCCGTCTCGCCGAGCAGCGACTTCTTCTCCTGCACGCTCCACCCGCGGACCTGCACCCGGTCGACCTGGTTGACCGAGGTCACCGAGGAGCGGACCGAGAGCACATTGTCGGACATCCTCAGCACGTAGGGGCTGCGCCCGGCCGAGCCGCCCCCACCGCCCGGGCCTCCCGGCGACGGTGCCGTCGAGGCGGCGACGGGACGGCGGAACTGGAACTTCCCGTCCTGCACCAGCATCTCCACGCCGTTCTCGGCGGCCAGGGAGCTGAGGAAGTCCCAGTCCGAGACATTGGCCTGGGTGGCGAGCGGATAGGTGGTCGTGGTGCTGTCGATGACGCCGATCGGGAGGTTCGCGGCCGTGGCGACCTTCCGGGCGATGTCGGAGGCCGTCATATTGGGGAAGGCGGCCACCTTGCGGCCCCGCTGCAGCCGGTGCCCCTGGTCGAAGGCGCGCACGGTGGTGAAGGTGCCCGTCCCGTCGAACTCGGCCTCCAGCGCCACGACCTCGCCGTGGAACAGCTGCACCGCCGACCCGGAACCACCGCGCCGCGCGGAGACCTTGAGGACCCCGCCGATCCGGATCCCCGACTCACGCAGGAAGATCCGCTCCGGGTCGCGGTAGCGGAGCACCGCGGCGGCCGGCTGCGAGCCCCCGTTCTCGACCCGGACATGGACCGGCTGGCCCTTGACCGAGGCAGGCAGCGGGCCGGGAATCTCCACCGTGAAGGTACTCGTCACCGGATCACTCCCCGCCCCGGAACTCACCGGCACCGGGCAGCAGCAGCTCCGTGCCCGGACGCAGCCTGGTCGGGTCGTCGATGCCGTTGGCCTCCGCGATCACCCGCCAGGCGGTCGGGTCGCCGTACTCCCGGTGCGCCAGCAGCTCCAGGCAGTCGCCGCTCACCAACCGGTGCACCCGGCGCGCGTGCAGCGCACCGGAGGTCGGGTTCTGCCCCGGCACCGGGCCCGCGGCCTCGGTCAGCGAGATCGAGCAGGTCGCCCTGAGAGGAGTGCCGTTGGGGTCGAACAGCGAGTAGGTGGCCTGGATGTCCTCCAGGTAGCCGAAGAAGGAGACGGTGCTGAACGACCCCCAGCTGAACTTCACCCAGGGCGCGGACGGCGCGTCGGTCGCACTGCTGCGCTCGGTCGGCGCGCACCATTCGAGCAGGGTCTCCACGGCCTGCTGCACGCTGGTGTCATGGGTCGCGGTCGCGTCCAGGAAGAGCTCCACCGAGAGCTTGCGCGGATGCGTCCCGACGAACTCGGGGACACCGACCTCCTGGGCGCCCTTCGCCACATGGCGCACCCAGCCCGCGCTCTTGCTCAGACTCAGCTGCGCCGGGTTGAACTGGAAGGCCACCGCCCTGCCGAGCGGTTCCCCCGGGGGGTCGCTCGGCTGTCTCGGCGGCTCGTACGCGGTCAGCACGGCGTGGGCCAGGGCGGTCAACGGTGGGTCTCTCCTCTCGGTGCGGGAAGGACGTCTCTAGAGAAAGCCGTGGTGGGCCAGTTCGATGCTCTCCGTCGCGATCTGCGAGGTGCCGGGGTCGAAGTTCGGGCCGGTCCAGGACACGACGATCACGTCGCGCAGCGACCACTGGGCGATGACGTCCTGGAGGTTCGGCCGCAGCGCGGCGATCTGCGCGGTGCCGCGGCGGGCCCGCTGGGACAGACTGCCCAGAAAGGCGGCCACCTTGGCGGTGTCCGAGGTGATCGGCCGGGACAGGGTGACGTTCGAGTAGGTGATCCGCGTGGGCAACTGCCAGACGAAGTCGTTGTTGCCGCCCTCGTGGTGCTGCTCCACCTCGACCTGCAGGCTGAGCCCGTCACAGCTGTTGAAGTCGCCGAGGTCGATGCCCTCGACCTGCAGCCGGAAGTGGACGCTCGTCCCCGGATCCGGATTCGTCATCGCCCACCGTCCAGCAGCCGCCCGGCGCGTTCCCTGCCGAGCAGGTACTCGGCCCGCAGCAGCCGTCCCAGCGGATCGGCGAGCCGCCGGGCGAGCTCGTCGATGTGCCGGCGCTCCAGCCGCTGCAGGAACGCGCCGATGTCCTCGGGCGCGGGGCGCTCGGGTGGTCGCGGTGGGGTCGTGCCGTTCTGGTGAACTGTGCTGCTCCTGTTCGGGGTGGCCCGGGGGGACGGTGCGGGCTGTGAGGCGGGGGAGCGCGACGGCTGCGGCGGCCTGCTCGGCGGCGTCGGGGGAGAGGCGGGAGCGGACGCGGCGACCGGCCGCGCGGCGCGGGGATCCCTCTGGACGGCGAGGGGACCGGCGGGCACCGGCCGCGTCACCAGCGGGGCGGCGGCAGGGGCCGCCGTGCGGTGCTGCCACCGGACCGGCGCGGCCAGCGGTGCCCGCTGCTCGACCGGTGCCCCCTCGGCGCGGGCGGGGACGGGGCCCGTACGTTGGCGTGGCGCGACCAGCGGCCGCGAGGGCGCGGCAGCGGCTGTCGCTGCGCGCTGGAGCACGGGCGGCAGAGCAACCACTGCTGCTGGTGCGGGCGGTGCGGGCGGGGTGCTCGGCCTGTGCTCGGCACGGGCGGGCCCGGGACGCACCGCAGGTGCAGGCGTGGCAGCGGCCCGTTGCACGACCGGTGCCGGCATGGCCTCGAGAGGCGCACCCAGGCCGGCACGCGGCCGGGGGCTCACGGCCGACGCCGGTGCAGCCGCTGCGGGGCTGGCAGGGGGCAAATCCCTTGCCCGGGAAGGCTGCACGATGGGCGGTGCCGGCAGTGGGGCCGCGAGTTGCACCGTTGCGCGCGGGAGTGGGCCGACAGGCCCCGGAGCCGGGGCCGAAAGGGCAGCGGGCGAGGGCGAAGCGCTTGGCGCGACGCGCGTGCGTGGTGTGGGCGGCATCGGTGACGAAGTGTCGGTTGTGTTGACCGGCAGGGAACCCGGGGAGACGGGAGGGAGCGGGGGTCGCGAAGCGGAGGTGAAGGAGGGGAGGACAGCCGATCGCTGGATCGGCCTGGCCGGGCGCGCTGAGCGCTGTGCTGTCGGGGGGAGCGCGGTGCCGTGGTCGGAGCCCGGAGTGGGAGAGGGCAGGGGCGAGCGTGCACCGCGGGGCGGCAGCTGTGGCTCCGGGCCCGCGGGCTGGGACGGCGGCGCTGTGGCCGACGGCACGAAGGGCAGGGGAGCCCCGAGTCCGCGCCTCGGCCCAGCAGCCCGCTGGATCTGGGCGGGTGTCGCCGCTGGTGTGTGGGGTGGTTCGGGTTGCGCGCTGGCGCGTTGGACCAGGGCCGGTGGCGCGGCGGGGGGCCGCGACGCGGCGGGAGCTTGCGGGTTGGTTCGCTCGGTCGCGGGGGCGGAGCGCGGTGCAACTGTCGGCACTTGGTTCGGTTGGGGCTGCGCGCTGGCGCGTTGGATTGGGGCGGGTGTCGCCGCTGGGGTGTGGGGCCCGGTGACCAGGGGATTGAGGGCGGCCTCTGTCGGGGTCGGCTCGGGCAGCGCGATGCTGCGTTGGACCAGGGCCGGTGGCACGGCGGGAGCCTGGGGGCTGGTTCGCCCGGCGGCGGGGGCGGGGCGCGGTGCAACTGTCGGTGCTTGGTTCGGTTGGGGCTGCGCGCTGGCGCGTTGGATTGGGGCGGGTGTCGCCGCTGGGGTGTGGGGCCCGGTGACCAGGGGATTGAGGGAGGGCTCTGTCGGGGTCGGCTCGGGCTGCGCAACGGCGCGTTGGACGGGGGCTCGGGAAGTGATCCGTTCGGCGGGGGTTTGCCGCGCCGGAGGCGCTGTTGGCTCGGGCTGCGCGGTGCTGCGTTGGACCAGGGGCGGTGGCGTGGCGGGAGTCTGTGGGTTGGTTCGCCCGGTCGCGGGGGCGGGGCGCGGTGCAACTGTCGGTGCTTGGTTCGGTTGGGGCTGCGCGCTGGCGCGTTGGATTGGGGCGGGTGTCGCCGCTGGGGTGTGGGGCCCGGTGACCAGGGGATTGAGGGAGGGCTCTGTCGGGGTCGGCTCGGGCTGCGCAACGGCGCGTTGGATGGGGGCTCGGGAAGTGATCCGTTCGGCGGGGGTTTGCCGCGCTGTTGGCTCGGGCTGCGCGGTGCTGCGTTGGACCAGGGGCGGTGGCGTGGCGGGAGTCTGTGGGTTGGTTCGCCCGGTCGCGGGGGCGGGGCGCGGTGCAACTGTCGGCACTTGGTTCGGCTGGGGCCGCGCGCTGGTGCGCTGGATCGGGGCCGGTGTCGCCGCTGGGACCTGAGGTCCAGTGGCCAGGGGATTGATGGGTTGCGGTGCCGCAGCCTGTGCCGGGCTCGGCTGGGGTTGCGCGCTGGCGCGTTGTACGGGGGCCGGCACCACTGCTGGGGCCTGCGAACCGGTTCGCTCGGCGGGAGTTGGGGCTGGCTGCGTGATGCTGCGGTGGACCAGGGCCGGTGGTGTGGCAGGGAGCGCCGAGATGGTGGGAGCCTGCAGGTCGGGGGTGGGGCACTGCGGTGGCGGTGCAGCTTCCGGGATTTGGTTCGGTTGGGGCTGCGCGATGGCGCGCTGGATTGGGGCCGGTGTCTGTGCTGGGGCCTGGGAGCCGGTTCGTTCGGCGGGAGTTGGCTGCGCGATGCTGCGCTGGACGGCTCTGGCTGCTGCTCGGACCGGTGAGCGGTCGGCTGCGGCAGGTTGGGTCGGGGTCCCGGACGGGGGATCGGCGGGGTCGGGCGACTCCAAGTCCTCTTCGGCCCGGGGGCTTGCGTAGGGGAGGTTGGCGTGACCGGTCCGCTGCACCGCTGTTCCCGGGACGACCCGCACCAGCCCGTGTGCCGTTCCTCCGGGTGCGTCCGTGCTGACCAGGCGGCCGAGGTCGGAGCGCAGCGAGGGGTTCTTCCTGGTTCCGAGCCCGCGCTCGAACCCCGCCGGGTCGGTGAGCAGGCGTTGTGCCGTGGTCACGGGACGCAGCGGGGCGACAGCCCGCCACCCGCCGTCCGTGGGCCCGCTCGGCGCGCTCGGCCGGGCCGCGGGCGGGTCCACGGGGTCGGCCGCACGGCTGTCCCGCCGTCCGCCGATCCAGTCGCGCAATGCCATGGCCCTTGCTCATCCCTCGTTGACGCGGGTGTTGATCCTGGCTATCTCGCTGACCCAGCGGGCTCGTTCCGCGTGGGTCAGGTCGAGGATCTGGTCGTGCGACCAGTGGAAGTGGTAGGCGACGTACGCGGCCTCCTCGTAGATCCGGTCGGCCCCGTACGTCACGATTCCCCCAGGCGGCTGCCTGCGAGGTCCACCTCGAAGGACGAGTCGCAGGCCGGGCAGGTCACCTCGGCCCGGGTGTGGCCCTCGGCGTTGATCCGCCGGTAGAAGTCCTGCAGGAACGCGAGGTCGCTGGCGAACAGCCGTTCCACCAGGCCCGCGTGGACGTCCGTGACCGTCCCGATCCGGGTGATCACCAGCCCCAGCAGGACCACGGTGAGATAGGCCGGGTTCTCCTTGACCCGCAGGTCGATCAGCGGGAGCAGTTCGTCGCGGGCGGTCGCCAGCCGCATCGAGCCGCGCCGGTGCACGGTCCCCGAGTCGTCCACATAGCCGCGTGGGAGCTCGAAGTCGAAGTCGGTCTGCATCCGCTCCCGCTCCCGGACGGGAGGCGGAGCTGCGACCGCCGCGCCGGTGGTGTCGTCGTCGAGGTCGATGCCCGGGGCCGCGCCCGAGACCGTGCGCCGCCTCACGCGAAGGCGATCGTCTCGAACACGATGGTGACCTTCTCGGTGGCAGGCGAGGCGTCGCCCGCCTTGAGCCCCGGGCCCTCCCACTTGCTCACCCAGGCGTTCTCCAGGTTGATCCGCCGGACCGGGGTGTTCTTGGCGTCGGTGATGATGATGCTGATGTTCTTGCGGGCCTCGTCGACCGACCCCTGCTCGAAGACCTTCTCGATCCACTCGCTGAACGCCGAACTCTTGTCCAGGCCACGGGAGATGGTGACCTCGCCGCCCTTGCGCGCACCCGGGAGCTTCTTGATCAGGTACTGGCCGCTCGCGGTGACCTGGGTCACCTCGATGGCGTCCACCTCGACCGACAGGCCGCTGACCTCCTGGACGGATTCGACTGCCACCCCGCCCAGTTCGACCTGGAAGATATGCGTGGAGAGTGTGTCTCCCTGAGCCATGAGCGCTACTGCCTTTCAACTGGTGCTGACGGGTGTGCTGCGACTGCGGTCCGGGTCATTCGTCGACGAGGCTGGTGCTGTCCGAGTACTGGGCCAGTCGGAAGATGACGAACTCGGCGGGCTTGACCGGGCAGATGCCGATCTCGCAGACCACCTGGCCGGCGTCGATCGAGGCCGGAGGGTTGGTCTCCTCGTCGCACTTGACGTAGAACGCCTCCCCGGCGCTCGCGCCGAACAGCGCGCCCCGGCGCCACTCCTCCCGGAGGAACGCGGAGATGTTGCGGCGGATGGTGCCCCACAGCCGCACGTCGTTGGGCTCGAAGACCACCCACTGGGTGCCCAGGAGGATCGACTCCTCCAGGTAGTTGAAGAGCCGGCGGACGTTGATGTAGCGCCAGGCCGGGTCGGAGGAGAGCGTCCTGGCGCCCCAGATCCGGATGCCCCGTCCGGGGAAGGCGCGGATGCAGTTCACGCCGATCGGGTTCAGCAGGTCCTGCTCGCCCTTGGTGACATTGGTCGCGAGGTCGAGCGCGCCGCGCACCACCTCGTTGGCGGGGGCCTTGTGCACCCCGCGTTCGGTGTCGTTGCGCGACCAGACGCCGATGACGTGCCCGCTCGGCGGCATCAGCCGGTTCTGGCCGCTGGCCGGGTCGAACGACTTGATCCAGGGGTAGTACAGGGCCGCGTACTTGGAGTCGTATCCGGCGCCCTCGGTGCGCCACTGGCTGACCTGACGCGGCGTCATGTCGGGGAGGGGGTCGAGGACGGCCAGCCGGTCGCCCATCAGCTCGCAGTGCGTGATCATCGCCAGCTGCACGGCCTTGACGCCCTCGACGTCGACCATGCCCCGCTCGTAGGCGGCCATCAGGTCCGGAGCGGCCACCATGGTGATCTCGTCGATCGCCTCCAGTCCGGCGAAGCCGGTCCGTGCGTCGGCGTCGCCGATGTACTCCTGCGGCGAGAGGGTCGCCGGAAGCGTCTCGGCGACGGGCGCGGGGGCGGCGGGCAGCGCGATGCTCTGGGCGGCCGGACGCGTCACCGCACCCTGGGCCGCGGCCTCCTCGACCGCGATCAGCGTCGAGCGCTCCCTGGTCTGGGTGATGACGTAGTTCTTGGCGTTCTTCCTGGTGGAGACGTCATGGGTCTCCACCGCCTTGCCGTCCTGCGAGACGATGAGCCGGAACCGGTCCTCGGGCACGTTCTCGCCCTCGGGGTGGGTCACCTCGACCGTGGTGCGTCCGGCGTCGACGCCGGGGAGGGCCGAGACCTTGAAGGAGCCGAGGGCGACCGGTTCACCGGCCGTCAGTTCCGCGGGCCTGCCGCCGGCCCGAGGGGCTTCGCGCTCCCCGCCGATGCGGACCACATAGGCGATGCCTCCGCCGTTGGCGAAGTAGCCGTAGACCGAGCGCCCCAGGTACGAGTCCTCGATGAAATCACCGAAGGCCTGGATGTACTGGCTCCAGTTGGTCACAAGGGTCGGTTCGTGGAAGGGGCCCTTGTCGGCGAACCCCACGAACGCCGCGACCGACGTTCCCACCCCTTCGATCGGGCGGGAGCCGCTCGGGGCCTCCTCCACGTACACGCCCGGTGACAGGTACGTCGGCATCTTCGCGCTCCTCTTTCGGTAGCTTCGGTGCGGGGAGCAGTTTCTCCGCAGATCGCGGCCCGCGGTACGGCCGTCCGTCCTGCCCCGGGGGAAGGCCGCAGTGCCCGATCGGGCAGGGCCTCAGCGCGGCCGATCCCGGACGGCGCCGCCCGACTCGGCGTACGGGCCGAACTCGTGGTCCAGGACCAGGCGTCCGAGCTTTCCGTACTCCTGGCGCACGGCCGCGACCAGATCGGCGGTGGACACCGGGTGGCCGCTCTCGGCCGCCCGGTAGGCGGCGCTGATCGCGCAGGAGCGGATCGATCCGCCGGCCAGTTCGAAGCGGGCGCAGAAATCCAGGTCCAGCCCGGCGTCGCGGGGCATGGACGGGCCCAGGCAGCGGTCCCACAGGTCCCTGCGCAGGGGGGCGTCCGGGAGCGGGAACTCGACGATCACGTCCAGCCGGCGGATGAACGCCTCGTCGAGATTGGACCTGAGGTTGGTGGTCAGCACCGCCACGCCGTCGAAGGACTCCATGCGCTGGAGCAGGTAGGCGCTCTCCATGTTCGCGTGGCGGTCGTGGGAGTCGTTGACCTCGGTGCGCTTGCCGAAGACCGCGTCGGCCTCGTCGAACAGCAGGACGCCGTTCACCCCCGCCGCCTCGGTGAAGATCCGTTCCAGGTTCTTCTCGGTCTCCCCGATGTACTTGTCGACGACCGAGGAGAGGTCCACCACATACAGGTCCAGGCCGAGGTCCCCGGCGATCACTTCGGCGGACATCGTCTTGCCGGTGCCCGAGTCGCCCGCGAGCAGCGCGACCACCCCGCGGCCCCGGCCGCCGCCGGGGCGCATGCCCCACTGCCCGAGGACCCGGTCCCGGTGCCTGGCGCGCCGGGCCAGTTCGTGCAACTGGTCGCCGACCCGGTCGGGGACGACCAGGTCGGTCCAGCCGACGGCCGGTTCGATGCGCCGGGCGAGGCGGTCGAGGCCGGCCGCGTTCTGCGCGCGGACACCGGCGCGCAGGTGCTCGCCGGTGACCGCGCCGCCGGTGGCCGCCGCGAGGCCCAGGGCGCTCCCTGCCGCTCGCCCGATCTGCTCCGGGGTCAGCAGGTAGCCCGCCACCGGTTCCAGCAGGTCGGCGTCGCCGCCCTGCAGCGCCTCCCGCCACAGCAGGGTCCGCTCGCCGGGGCCGAGGGCGGGGACGGCGAGTGTCAGCGGGCTGTCGTCGGACCAGCGCGGGTCCCAGGCGGTGTGCCCGGTGAAGACCACCGGGACCGGCAGTCCGCCGAGGGCACGCAGCAGCCGTCCGTGCTCGGGCCGTGCCAGGGGGTCCAGTGACTCCAGCGGCCCGACCACGAGTGCGCCGCCGCGGAGCCGCGTTTCACGGACGACGGCGGGGACCGCGCGTTCCGGTTCGGCGGCCGACGCCAGGGCCGCCAGGTTGAGCGCGAGGGGGGCCAGCCCGGCCCGCTCCAGCGCCGCCGAGGCGACGGCGCTCGCCGAACTGCCCTGTCGTCCGTGCAGGTGCACCAGGCGCACCCCGGCGCGGATCGCTGCGGCGAGCCCGGCGACCGGTGCCTCGGCTGTCGCCGGGAGGGCCGGGGCGGTGTGGGGGAGCGGGCGGAGCAGGGCCTGGGTCGCCGGGTCCGGCGTGCTGTCGCCGAGCAGATAGCCGGTGACCCGGTCGGGCACCAGCAACCCCCGTGACAGAAACGGCCGTTCGGGATCCTCGATCTGGAGCAGCCCGCTCGCGACCAGGCTGCCGCCGGGCGAGAACCGGGTGCGGAGGTCCGGCCGGAACGCGTCGACGCGGAGCAGTCCGAGGGTCAACCCGATGGTGGCGCGCCGTCGGGTGATGTCGTCGTTGAGGTAGCCGTACAACTGCTCGTACCGGCCGTCGAGATCGGGGAGCAGCGCGATCAGCAGGACGTCCAGGTCGAACGCGTCCAGCCCGAAGGAGCGGGCGAGCGCACGCAGCGGCAGGCCGGCGCCCCCGGCCTCGGCCTCGTCCGCCCGGGCCTCCACCGCGGCGAGCTGCCGGTCGGGGACGGGGTCGGCACCGGGATCGCCGTCCGGGTCCAGCAGCCGGTCGACGGTCTCCTCGGACAGGTAGAGGCCGCGCAGCGGGTCCTGCGGGTGGGAGTCGGCGCCGCGGCGACGGGCCACGGCCGCGTGGACCGTGTGCTCGACCAGGCCGAGCCGGTCGGCCAGATGGTGCGGCCTGCTCTCGACCCGGATCATCGCCGCACCGGTCCCTGCGCGGCGGAGGGACCGCGCAGCCGGCGCCGGGTCTCGGTCCGCCCCGCGGCGTCCGGGGCGTCGCTGCGGTCGTGGACGCGCAGCTCCAGCGCCTCCGAGACCGGTGGCGCGGCGGGTCGGCCGCGCGGCACCAGCGGAGCGGTCACGACCAGGTCCAGCGAAGGCTTCAGCTCGCCGCCGAGCGCCGACCACACGTCGGCCAGCGCCCGGTTCTCGGTGGGCGGCAGGGCGATGCTGACCGGCACCGTCAGGCCGAGGTCGGCCAGCGAGCCGGTCAGCCGTGCGGGCGGGAGGTATCCCTCGCCCGCCAGCCCGGCCAGCAGCACCGACAGCAGCCGGTGCTCGTCCTGCGGCCGCTTGGTCCAGGCGGTGACCAGGTAGGAGAGGCTGTACCAGCGCGGGGGCTCGTGCACGGCGGCGGTGATGCCGTTGGTGTCGGGCTCGGCCAGGCGGCCCTGCTGGCGCCGCAGCAGGTCCTCGCGCACGTCGTAGAGGAACACATTGATGGCCGGCCCGGAGCGGCGGGCCGCCCAGCCCCGGGTCGGGGCCTCGAACACCACCTCGGCACCGGTCGCCGAGAGGATGTCCTCCCCCAGCAGCCCCTGCAGTGCCTCGTCCACCTCATGGATCATGACCGCCGCCGTTCAGCCGACATTGCCGCTGCCTACAGTGCTGCTGCCGGGACTGCTGCCGTCGCCGAGCAGCGGGGGCAGCAGGGGTGCCGGGGTGACCAGGAAGGGACTGCTGACCGGGCCGAAGCCGGTGCCGGTCGCGGTGACGAGCCGTCGGCCGGTCCGGTCGCCGCCCACGATCACCATCTGCACGACGAAGCTCCCGTCGGGGCCGGGCACCGCGGGGTCGGCCGCGACGGTGACACCGGGGTTCCAGGTGAGCTGGACCGGGACTCCGGGCGGGAACCCGGTGCCGCTCACCAGCGTGACCGTCCCGGGGTTGCCCACCGGCGGCAGCGCGCTGATCGCCGGTTGCCGCACGGTCAGCGTGCTCTGGGCGCTGGTGCCCGCGCCCGCTGTCAGCTCCGAGGCCTCGTCCACCCGTCCGGTGATCCGGTACGTCCCGGCGGTGGCCGGGACCAGCACCATCTGCACCACGATGGATCCCTTCGGCGGGAGGTTCCCCAGCGGGCAGCCGGTGGCGGCTCCGCAGCCGGTCGGCAGGCTCCGCACCGGCACGCCCTTGGGCAGGCCGGGTACGAGGGAGAGCCCGGTCATCGGCTCGACGCCGGTGTTGGACACGGTGTAGGTCACGGTGACGGCACCGCCGGCGTAGGCCGGGTCGGGCGCCGCGGCGACGGCGAGGGCGACCGGCATCGGAGGCGGAACGGGTGTCGTCCCCACCGCGACCTGGTCGGAGCCGCTGTTGTTCGCGAGGTCGGGGTCGAAGACGGAGCCGGACACGGACCAGACCAGGGGGAAGAGCCCGGTGGTGGTGGCGGTGACGTCCAGGCGCACGGTGGTCTGCTGCCCCGCGCCCAGGGGCCCGAGGGCGCAGCTGAACGCGGCCGGGGTGCAGCTGCCCGTGCCGGGTTCCATCCCGGTCAGCCGCAGACCGGCGGGCACGGCGACGGTCAGCTTCGGGGCGGGCTCCGCCGTCGGGCCGAGATCGCCGACGGACACGGTGATGCTCGTCGCGCCGCCCGCACCGAGCGTGCCGGAGCCGGTGACCAGTGCGGTGTCCAGGTCCGCCGTCGGTTGCCAGTCCGGCCCCTGCTGCTCGCCGGGGTCGCCGATCACGCCGTCGAATCCCATGCCGGTCAGCTGGGTCTGCGCACCGGTCGCCGGGTCCACCAGCTCGATCTGGGTGTCGCCGTCCGGTCCTGCCGGGTCGGTGACCGCGAGCCGGGTGCCGTCCGTGGACCAGGCCGGGGCACTCTCGCCGTAGGTGGTGGTGGGGATCGTCCTGCGGTCGGCGCCGTCCGCGTTCATCAGCGCGATGCCGGTCGTGCCGGTCTTGAAGGCGATGGTGGAGCCGTCCGGCGAGAACACGGGGTCCTGGTCCTGGGTGATGGTGCCCGGGGGCTCCGCGACCGCGGTCAGGTCGGTCTCGCCGCTGCCGTCGGCGGCGTCGGCCGACCAGATGTCCGAGTCGGAGTCGTCGCCGAAGCGGCCGCGGGCGAACAGCAGGGTGCGGCCGTCCGGTGAGAACGAGGGGGTGATGTCGCTCTGCTCTCCGCTCGGCGTCACCGTGTAGAGCTCGCGTCCGGTGGCGACGTCGAGCACCGAGACCACCGTCGTCGGGATGTCGCGGTCGAGGGTGGTGGCGCGCGCCAGCGCGATCCGGGTGCCGTCGGGCGACCAGGCCGGGGCCGACTCGTTCGCCCCGGGCTCGGTCAGGTCGTTGAGCGGCCGCGGGTCGGAGCCGTCCGCCTGCGCGATCCACACCTGGGAGGTCCCCGGCCCTTCCTGGTCCTCCTGGACCCGGACGAAGGCGATGCGCTGACCGTCGGGGGAGTACTTGGGGCCCTCCGCGCCGTAGCCGGGGGCGCCGTAGGTGCTGACCGGGATGCCCAGGTCGCGCGGGTCGGATCCGTCCGGCAGCACGTCCGAGAGGTCGAAGGTCTCCTGCGTCGCCGCGGAGTCGCGGGCGACGAGCAGCTCGGCGGCCCCGCCGACCGGCGTGTACCAGGTGGGGTCACTGTCCTGGCGGTCCTCCTGCAACCGGATCACGGGCGGCGTCGTGCCGTCGGCCGCGGTGGTGCAGACGAGGTCCAGGGGGCTGGCGGAGTCGCCGCCCGGACCATGGCTCGCGAAGGCCAGGGTGGAGCCGTCCGGGGACCAGCTGCCCTCCCAGCCCCCCCAGCCGTCGGGGAGCGGCGAGGTCGCGAGCCCGCCCGGGTCCAGCGACAGGACCAGCAGCTGGGAGGATTCGGCCACGCCCTCCGCCCCCTGCTCGCAGGTGAAGAGCAGCCTGTCGGCGGCCGCCGGGTCCCAGGCCGGTTCAATGGCGCCGATCCGACTGCCACCTGATGGATCGTCAGACGGAAGGGTGGCGGCGGGAAGGCGGCGGGTGACGCTGTCCTGGGCCGAGGCGACGCAGTCCTGCTCGGTCGAGATCTGGGTGATCGCGCCGCCGGCTGCCGGGACGGTGTAGAGCTGGTACGCGCCATTGCCGTCGCCGACGTAGCCGCGCAGTGCGCTGAAGGCCAGCTGGGTTCCGTCGGGTGACCAGGTGGGCCAGGTGTTGTCGCCGGTGCCGTCGGTGACCCGGTGGGCCGGGCCGCCCTTCACGCTCACGGTCCAGATGTCGTGCTGGCCCCCGGTCCGCCCGGTCGACGCGGCGAACGCCACCGTGGTGCCGTCCGGCGAGAGCACCGGGTGCTGCACATCCGTTGCGTCGGTGGTGAGTTGGACCACTTGGCCGCCGCCCTGCTCCAGGTAGACCTGGGCCTGGGTCGCGGAGTTGCGCAGGCTGGTCCAGACGACGGCGGAGCCCAGGGCCGACGGGTTGTCGTCGTAGTGCTGCGGCCCGGGGAAGAGCGGGGTGCTGGTCAGGGTGGTCGGGGTGCCGAGGCCGACCGTGCCCAGGCTGCGGTGCAGGGTGCCGTAGAAGGCGACCCGGCCCGGTGCGGGGGACGCGGTCGGAGCGGCGGCCGAGCTGCCGGACTCAGGAAGGACCACCAGCACGGCCGCCACCAGCAGGAGTGGAAGGGCCATGGCGGCTGAGCGCAGGGCCTGCCTGCTGTCGGCACGATGCACCGGATCGATCCCTTCCGGGGACACTCGGCGACCGGGTGCGCAGCGCTCCCGGATGGACAGGCAGCCATCCTGGGCTCGCGCGAGGGTGTTCCTCCCGGGCCCTCGGGGCAGAGCAGCGTGCAGAGTTGCCCGCCCCTTCGGGCAGCGCGCGGGTGCCTCAGATCAGTCCGTGCCGCATCGCGTAGGCAACCGCGTGCGAGCGGTTGCGCAACTGCAGCCGGCTGGTCACGTCGTGCAGGATGTTCTTCACGGTGCGCTCCGAGTAGGCCAGGCTCTCCGCGATCTGACGGGTGTCGAGTCCGTCGGCGACCAGCTTCAGCACCCCGATCTCCCGGCTGTTCATCCCGGAGAAGGACAGCCCCTGCGGGTCGAGCAACTGCCGGTGCATCTTGCCCATCTGGACCATCAGCCGGGCCAGCAGGTCGGAGGGCATGCTGCTCTCGTCACGGGCGGCCAGCACCGCCACCTGGACCAGCCGTTCGGGGGTGGCCTCCGAGCGGCGGACCAGGCCGAGGACCCCGCACTCCACGGCGGTGATCAGCCCGGCGTCGTCGACCCGGGAGACGATCAGCACCAGCTTCGCGGGGACGGTCCGGCTCAGCCGCCGCAGCAGGGTCCCGGTCTCCGGCTCCACGCTGTCGGCGACGACGAACAGCACGGCGGCGCGGTCGATCTCGGACTCCTGGAGCATCCACAGCTCGGGACGCTGCCTGAGTTGGCTGACGACTCCCGAACGGGAGATCGGGTCGTCCGCGTGCACATGGACGGCGACACGTTCCACTGCGCTCTCCTGCGTTGATGGCCCTTCGACGGGCGGGGTGCGGGGGGCAGAAGCATGCATGAAAGGACTTTGCAGGCACTTAATGTGTGCTTAATGGGAAGGAATTGTGCCCGGAAGCGTTCCCGATCGGTCACTGGCAGCGTGTCGGGGAGTGTTCGTACAGTCGGCCCCATGACAGCTTCTGCACGCCTGGACCCCCCGTCCCTCTCGGTCGAACCCGGGGAGACGCAGCAGGCGACCCTGCATGTGCGCAACGGCGGCGACATCGTCGAGGCCTACCGGTTCGAGGTCGTCGGCCTGCCGGCGGACTGGTTCACGGTGGAACCGGCGGAGCTGTCGCTCTACCCCGGGACGGCCGAGACGGCCACCGTGACTATCCGCCCGCCGCGCGCCTTCGACACATCCGTCGATGAACTGCCGTTCGCGGTGCGGGTCCTGCCCTCGCAGCGACCGCAGGACGCGGTGATACCGGAGGGCACGGCCACGGTCCTGCCGTTCCAGGACCTGGACGCCGAACTGCTGCCGCGCTCGAACAGCGGCAGGCGGAGCGCCCAGTTCCAGGTGGCCCTGGGCAACGAGGGCAACGCCCGGGCGGTCGTCACGCTCGCGGCCGAGGACCCGGACGAGAAGCTGCGCTACCGCTTCCGCCCCGACCGCGCGGACCTCGCGCCCGGGGAGCGGGGCCATATCAAGGTGAAGGTGCGGCCGCGTCGCCGCGCCCTGCGGGGCAAGCCCCAGCGGCACGCCTTCCAGGTGTCCGTGGCCGATGCGGGAGTGCAGACCGCGGTCCTCCACGGGACGTACGAGCAGCGGCCGTTGGTGCCCTCGTCGCTGCCGAAGGTGGTGGCCGCGACGACGGCCGCGGCGGCACTGCTCACGGCCGCGTGGTTCGGCCTGTTCAAGCCCTCGATCACCTCCGCGGCGGACGCCGCCGCCAGTACCCAGGCGAGCCATGTCGCCCAGGCCGTGGTCCAGAAGCAGCAGGCGGCCCAGGCGGCCTCGGCGGCAGCCGCCGCCGCGGCGGGCGGGGGTTCGGGCTCGGGGTCCAAGACCTCCAAGGCGGCGACCGCGACCGCGTCCCCGACGTCCGCGCCGCACCCCGCCGACTACTTCACGCCGCTCTCGGTGGTGACCAAGGGCGGTCAGACGGCGAGCGCCGTGTTCACCGTGCCCAAGGGCAAGACCTTCATGATCACGGACATCACCGTGGACAACCCGCAGGGCGACTTCGGCACGCTCACCCTGAGCATCGACGGCAAGCAGGTGGCGCTGCAGGCCCTGGAGGACATCCGCAGTTCGGATGCCCCCTGGGTGACCCCGCTCCAGGTGCCCGCCGGGGGAACGGTCTCGGTCACCGTGGTCTGCCGTGAGCCCGGCACGCCCCCCGGCGCGCCGAAGCCCACGTCCTGCACCGAGGACCTGCTGCTGAACGGCAGCCTGGCGGCCAGCGCCGGTTAGCCCGCGACCTGCGTGCCCTCCTGGCCGGGGGACGTGATCGTGATCTCGCCGAGCCAGGCACATTGGCACATGGAGGACTGCGTCAGCGCGGGCACACCCTGTACCAGCACGGTCGGCGACCCCGGCGTCCACGGTTCGTCCACGACCGGGACGCACAGCTGGGGAACCAGCTCCCCCATCGCCGCCGTCGTCGCCGCGTCCACCTCCGGGTTCTCCAGTGAGGTGCACATGTCGAACGAGGGGATGTTCTCCTCGGGCACGATGTCCTCGACCGTGGCGACCGGCTTGTCGCCGCAGGTCACCGTCCCCGGGGGCACCAGCAGTACCCCCGGTGCCGTCCCGAACGAGCAGGTGAGCTGTGCCGTCGCTGTCACGAGCAGCCCCACGGGCCCTCCTCCGTCTACGAGTTGACGTCACCGTAGCCCATGGGGCGGAGGATCAGGACCGTTGCGCCGCGCATTCCGGATGGCCCCAGCTCTTCCCGACCTTGGTGATCGTGTCGCCCTTGCCGTAGGGGCGGGAGCAGGGGCAGACCCCGGGGAAGCGCGCGGAGAGGGTCCGCATGCGGCCGCCGGGCGCCCCTGCCGTCCCGGATGCCGGGGCGGCCGACCGCCGCGCACGCGCCGCGGGGGCGCTCACCGGCGCGGGGACCGGGAGGTCGGCCGCGGTGCCACCGGCCGCCTGCTGCGTGCGGGCCGCGTCGCTGGCGGCCTTGTCGGCGATCGCGTTCAGGGGGTCGCCGTCGACCTGGTGCGCGGGCACATAGACGAAGGTGACCTCCCGGCCCTCCAGCAGCGCGTCGATCCGCTGGATCAGCTCGCGGTTGGCCACCGGCTTGCCGCCGGCGGTCTTCCAGCCGTTGCGCTTCCAGCCGGCCAGCCACTTGGTCGCCGCGTCGCGGGTGTAGGTGCTGTCCAGCCGCACCTCCAGTGGCACCGACGGGTCCGTCGCCTCCAGCAGCTGCTCCAGTGCCGTGAGCTCCCCGATGTTGTTGGTGCTGTGCCCGAGCGGACCGGACTGCCAGCGCTGGGGCGCCCCGGCGCTGTCCGCGACCACGAAGGCCCATGCCGCAGGACCGGGATTGCCCTTGGCGGCTCCGTCGCACGCTGCGATGACTCGTTCAACCATGCCTCGATGATGCCAGGCCCGATCAATGACGTGCGGTTGCGTAGTCGGATTGCGTAGTTCTACCGATGCGCCCGGTATCCGCGGCTGGGCAGAGTCAGGCCCCGCAACAGGAGCAGATGCTGAGAGGTGGCTACACAGCCATGGCTACGCCGTACAACCCGAACGACAGAAGCGGCGGGCAGCCGCTCGCACCGCTCGCAGACGAGTGGCAACCGCCCCACCAGGACACCGCCTACCCGCAGAACCCGCCGGGGAACCAGACCGGCACTCCGGGCAGTCCTCGCCCCGGCTACTTCCCGCCCGCGAAGGTGAAGCGCAAGGGCCTCAGCAGTCGCGCACAGATCCGGCTCATGGCGTTCGGCGCCGTGGCCGCGATATTCCTGGGCATTTGTGCCTACGTCGCCATCTTCGAACCGACGGCGAGTGTCGACAGCAAGGGCAATGTGACCAGCCGCGGATCACTCGGTGTGTTCCAGCTCACCACCGGCCAGTGCTTCAACGAGCCCAGCGACTCGTCGGCCGCCGTGTCGTCGATCGAGGCCATCCCGTGCGCCCAGCCGCATGATGCCCAGGTGGTCGGCACCTACAACCTCACCGACGCCTTCTACAACCCGGCGGCCATCGACAACGAGGCCGACTCGGGGTGTCAGAAGATGGCCGCCGGGCCGTCCGTCGACCAGAGCAGGCTCGGTGACTCCGCGGAGATCGTGGAGTTCAGCCCCAGCTCCGACTCCTGGGCCACCGGGGACCGCCGGGTCACCTGCGGCGTCGACAACGGGACCGGCAACAAGCTCACCGGCTCCATCCTCAAGTGACCCCGACAGAACAACGGAAAGGACGCACGTGGACAGCCGACTGGGTGCACATCTGGCCTGCCACCGGGGGACCTTCAGGTTCGGCGGCTATCTGCAGTACCTGGGGCTCCTGTGCCTGGGCCTCGGTGTGATCGGCCTCCTCGAGGGCTCGGGAACGGCTCTTGACGGACTGTACGGACTGGTGGTGGGCGCACTGCTGCTGACGCGGACGGTCCTGCGGTGGCGGCAGCGGGTCGACGTCCACCAGCACGGTTTCGTCTGGCGGCAGCTGACGGGGACCAGGACCGTGCTGAGCACGGAGATCAGGAGCCTCCGCCGGATCGACGTCATGAGCGTCGGCCAGGGCAACTTCCAGCAGGCGGAGATCACCCTGACCAACAAGAAGGTGCTCACCATCAACGCGGTCCAGGACGTGCAGCGGCTGCTGCTCCTGGTGTCCGCCTCGATGCAGCAGAACCACGACCTGACGGAGTCGGCTCCGTGATCGTTCTCGCGTTCACCATCCCACTGCTGCTGTTCTTCGTGATCCGTGGCTTCCTGCGCACACGCCGGAGCAGCCGGACGTACGCGGAGTTCCAGGCCGGGCAGATCGCCTGGCAGCTCGGGCTCGACCTCGTCGAGGGGGACCCGGCGACGAACCTGGCCTACCGGGTCGCCAACCCCGAGATGCGGCGCAGCCATTCGGTGGCCAGGCCGCTGGAGGTGCGGGTCCTGCTGCGCGGCACACCTGCGGGGCTGCCGGTCGAGTTCCGCTACGAGTACCAGGAGATGACGAAGGACACCTTCACGGGTTCCACTCAGCAGGTGACGTTCGGCTGCGGCATGACCGTGCGGGCGGCCCGACCGTTTCCCCCGTTCGAGGTGACCTCGCGTCAGCTGCCGCACGGTGTGGTCGAACCGCTCCGGGCCCTCCGTGCGGCGACCACGGGACGCCCCGAGATCGACGCGGCCTACAGCGTCACCACCACCGCACCGGCGATGGCGGCGCTGCTCGGCGAGCTGCTGCACGGCTTCGCACCGCTCGCCGGCTCCGGTGTGCATCTGATCGGTGACGGGAGGGGAGTCACCTTCGTGATGCAGAACCGGGGTTTTCCGTTCGTGGGGACCTCGCTCCGCCATGCGGTGCTGATACGGGACCAACTGACCGCCACCGCACGGGGCGTGGGCGGCTGAGGCCGTCCCCCGATGGTCCGGATCAACGGGGGAACAGCATGGTGCGGGTGAGGCCGGCGCGGTTGGACACGCCGAGTTTGCGATAGATCCGGCCCAGGTGGCTCTCCACCGTCCGCACGCTGAGGGTGAGCGTGCGGGCGATCTCGCCGCTGGTCATGCCGGTACTGGCGAGACCGGCGATCTCCCGTTCCCGTGCGGTGAGCACGGACAGCGTGTCGGGGTCGCCGGTCCCGCCGCCTCCGGATACGGCGAGCCGACCGCGCATGCGGGTCACCTCGTCGGCCAGACGGGCCGAACCGCACTGGTCGGCCAGGACCGCGGCCCGGTCCAGCCAGCCGTCCGCCTCCTCGGATCGCCCCGCGTCCAGGGACAGCTGGGCGACCATGAGCAGGGTGCGCGCCGCCTCGATGCGCTCACCGGCGGCGGAGAAGTCGGCGATCGCGCCCTGCGCGCTGAGCACCGCTTGCGCGGTCTGCCCCTGCATGACCTGGGCCCGCATCCGCGCACGCCGGGCGAAGCCGCGTCGACCCGCCGAGGGGACCTCCTCGACGCACCTCTCGGCGACCTGCGCCCAGTGCTCGACCGAGGCGCGGTCGCCTTCGGCCAGCGCCGCCTGCACCAGGGTGTCGCACCAGCGTGGTCGGCGCCAGGTGGTGAGCCGGGGAAGATCGGGCCCGCCCGCGGCGTCCAGCAGGAGCCATCCTGCCCGCACCGGGTCCCCGGTGAGCAGCATCTGCTCGGCGTGGAAGCAGCGGATCTCGGCGTTCCGGGCGGCCTCGTCGAGCGTGGCCAGGGCGCGGCGCAGGTTCCCCGCCCGCAGCCGGGTGTTGGCCAGCGCCATCAGGATCACCGGCTGGATGTAGGTCTGCCCGGTGCGCAGGGAGAGGGCCGCGCCGCGGACCAGATGGCGTTCGGAGTCGGCCAGGCGCCCCAGCATCCCCTCGGTCTGGCCCAGCTGGTAGATGGCCTCCAGGTTGGTCAGCACGGTGGCGTCGGGGGTGCCGTCGACCAGCGAGGCGGCCCTGGCAGTGGCGGTCTTCGCTGCGGCCAGGTCGGCGGTGAACAGGTGCGCGAGGGAGGCCTTGGCCATGGCGTTGGCCTCACCGACGTGGTCGTGCTGGTCGCGCGCGATGGCCGCGGCCGTGGCGGCGTGCTGCAGGCAGGCCTGGAAGTCCTGGAGGTCGTAGGTGTAGTCGGACAGCTCGGCGTGCAGGGCGGCGGCCGTCGCGGTGTCCTGGTCGGCCAGGGCCGCGAGCCCGGAGCGCGCGATGGCCCCGGCCTCGGTGTAGCGGCCGAGGCGGCGTTCGACCCGGCTGGCGTCGGCGACCGCGCTCAGGTCGTGCGGCGGCCGGCCGGGTGCCTGCCGCAGTGCGTCGAGCAGCGCCCGGCTCTCGGAGGCGTCCCCGGCCAGCAACCGGGCACGCGCGAGCAGGACCTGGGCCTCGTGCCAGTGCGGCTCGCCCTGCTGCAGCAGCGGCATGGCGGCCCGCAGGGAGTCGCCCGCGACGGCGGGAGCGGCATGGAGCGCGTCACGTGCGGCGGCGATCAGGATCCGCGCGTGCTCCGGCTCGTTGGGGTCGGCGGCCCGTGCGATGTGGTGGGCGCGCCGGGCGATCGGAGCCGCGCGGTCGGCCAGTGCGACCTCGGCGCGACGGTGCAGGGCGAGGCGTCGGCTGGGTTCGATCCGCCGGTAGACGACCTCGCCCACGGCCCGGTGGCGCAGTGCCATCTGCGGGGCGGGTTCGGTCGGCCGAACCAGGTCGAGGCGGGTGAGCGCGTCCAGCGCACGCATGGCCTCGGCCGCCTCCAGGTCGGCGACGGCCGCCAGCAGATCGGGTGGGAACTGCTCACCGATGACCGCCGCGGCCTGGACCGCCGCGAGCTCGGTGCGGCCGAGGACGGCCAACTCGCCGAGGATGGCGGTGGCGGCGTCCGCGCCGGCCTCGCCACCGGCGGCGATCACCTTGAGGTACTGCGGATTGCCCAGCGCCTCGCGGTGGACCTCGTCGGGGTCGGGGTGATCGCCCAGCAGCTCCCCGGCCTGCTCACGGGAGAGCGGCCCGAGACTCCACACCTCGAGCATCCCGGTGGACGCCGCGCGGGAGAGCTCGGCGGCGAGCGCGGGTGAGAGCTGGCGCTGGCGGTAGGCGAAGAGGCTGAGCACCGGGCCGGTGGAGGCCGCATGGATCAGCCGCGCCACGCCCGGAACCCGGTCGGTCGCCAGCTGGTGCAGGTCGTCCAGGGCGACCATCGTCGGGGAACCCTGTGCTGCCAGACGACACAGGCGATCACCGGGGGCGACCGCGCCCCGGCCGTAGGCCGACAGGACCCGGATGCCCAGGGCCCTGGCGTGTGCGACCGCCGAGGACATCAGCGCGCTCTTGCCGATGCCGGGCTCCCCGACGACGGCGATCGCCCGGCCGCCGCGTGACCGCAGGTCGCCCAGGACCGAGTGCAGGGCGTCGAGTTCGGCCTCCCGGCCGATCAGCCGCACCCGGGAGCCCCGGGGGCCGTGGGTGAGCAGACTGCCGCGCATATCGTCAGACGTGTCAGACATAAGCGGCAGAGTAGTCGCCCGGTAGGACAATGCCCGCAACCGGTCTGACGGTGGCTCAGCCCGCGTGCCGAGCACCGTGTGCGCGTCCGGGATCGGGAGGATTCCGGATATGTACTCCACGAATCTCTACGGTGCCTTCATCGCCTTCTTCGCCGTGATCGGGCCGCCCAAGGTGCTGCTCTCCTTCGCGCACCTGGGGCGGACCCGGTCGGTGCCCGAACTGAAGCGCGTCGCCCTGCTCGGCTCGGGCATCGCCGCCGCCGTGGGTGTGGTGCTGGCCCTCCTGGCCCAGCTGCTGACCACGTTCTTCCACATCAGCGACGAGTCCCTGCGACTGGCGGGCGGCACGATCTACTTCATCTACGCGGTCGCCCTGGTGATGGGAATCCACCTCGGCGGAGGCGAGGCGGACGCGGAGGACGAGCAGCCGTCGTCCCCCCTCATCGAGGGGGTCAGGGAACTGATGCTGCCCTTCGTGGTCAGCCCGCTGGCGATGACCGCGGTCATGGCGGAGTCACTGTACGAGGACACCTGGGGCTGGCGGGCTACCGTGGCCGGTGCCTTCCTGGCCGTCGTCGTGGTCGACTGCGTCTGTGTGCTGCTGCTGGCCGGGGCGATGCAGTACGTCCATGCGGCGACGCTGGAGGTGCTCTCACGCCTGCTGGGACTGCTCCTCTCCGCCGTCGGCGTGCAACTGATCCTGCAGGGCGTCGTCGGCCTGGGCCTGCTGTCCGGCTACGCCCGCCACGGCCACTGAGCTCAGTCGGAGAAGTCCTGGGTGAGCCAGACGGTCCCGGAGCTGTCGCGGATGACGGCGATGCCGATATGGGTGAAGGAGGAGCTCAGGATGTTGGCGCGGTGGCCGTCGTTCGGGGGCTTCTCGTCCAGCATGGACTGGGTCAGGCCGACCGCCATCGACGCCTCGGCGGACCCGGTGTCGCTCACCGGACCGCCCTCGCCTATGTTCTCGCCGCACGCGGTCCACTGGACGCCCTGGTCGGTCTCGCGCTGGCCGAGTGCCGGCTCGCCGGGGCACTGGTGGGAGAGGCCGCAGCCGCCGGCCATGGTCGTGTCGTGCTGGGCGGCACTCGCGTCCAGGCCGGACGTCAGGGTGAGGGCGGGCAGCCCCTGCTGTGCCCTGGCCTGGTTGATCAGGGCCAGGACCTGCTGCGCGGCGTCGGCCACGTTCGTGTTCGAGCCGGTGGCGGCCGCTGCGTCGGAGGTGGGGCCGGACTGCGGGGCCGTGGTGGAGGCGGTGGGCCTGGGGGCGGAGCTGTGCCGGGTGGGGGGGGGGGGGCCGCTGGGGGGGGCGGGGGTGGCGGTCGGCGAGGCGGGCGCCGTGGACGCGACCGTGGCGGGCGTGGAGGGTGCGGTGCCGTCGGCGATGGCCTGGGTCCGGGACGACGGCAGTCCGGCTGCCGCCGTCCCGTGCGTCGCGGGCAGCTCGTAGGCGATCACCCCCGCGGCCGTCGCCGCGACCAGGCCGGCCGCGACCACGGTCCTGGGTATCCGCCACCCGGACCGTGCCCGCCGGTGGCCGTGGGCGCCCGACGCGCGCGGCGCGGAGCGGTGGGACGCCACGGCGTGGGCCGCGGCGTGGGACGCGACGGGGCGGCCGGCGGGTCCGGCGGGTCCGTAGGTCGACGGCACCGGGACCAGGGCCAGGCCCGCGAGCAGGCCCTCCGCCGGGACCAGGTTCTCCCACTGGCGTGAACAGGCGGCGCACTCGCGGGCATGCCGGGCCACCCGCTTGCGCCACAGCGCGCTGGGCACCCCGTTCCAGTCCGAGGTCAGCATGGACAGCGCCGGGCACTGCGGCCTGCTCCCCAGCGCCCTGACCACCACCCGCGCGCTCTCCAGCCGGCCCTTCACCCGCTGGACCTTCACCGAGGCGTGCTCCGGCGAGAGCTCCATCGCGGAGGCCAGCTCCGCGCGGGTCAGCTGCCCGGCGGCCTCCAGCCACCACAGCGACAGCAGCTCGCGATCGTCCTGATCCAGCCAACGGGTCGCCTCGACCACCTCGCGGCGCTGCTCGGACAGGCCCAGCCGGACGATGGCCAGATCGGCGAAGTCGGCACCCGGATCGCTCAGCGGATAGCTGTCCTCCAGCCCGGCGAACGGCTGCGCGCTGCGGTGGCGGCGACGGATCTGGTTCATTGCGATCGCCACCGTCCACGACCGGAAACTCGCCGGATCGCGCAGCGATCCCAGGCCGTCGACCACCCGCAGCAGGGTCTCCTGGACCACGTCGTCGGTGTCCGGGTGCCCGGCCAGCGCGCGGCCGACGATGTTGTACACCAACGGCAGATAGTCGCTGACCAGCTGGTTCAGGGCGGCCTGCTCCCCGCGCTGCGCCCGTTCGACGAGCTCAGCCATCCGATCTCCGTGCACCGTGACGCCCGCCTTCGCCGATTCCCGACCGGTTGTGTTCCTCATGTTCTGGGAGATCCCGCTCCCGGGTCCGAATAACACAAATCCGCGAAGGAGCGACCTGTGCTCCACGCGGGCCGCAGTCTATACAGCTCCCCCGCTCCGGCGGCAAGCGCTGCGATGAAGGGTCCGCGGGCCCGGTGATCGCGGTGCTCCGCCTTCGGCGCGCGCCCGTCCGCGTCGGGATCGGATCCGGCCACCGGGTCGGTCCCCCGCGGTCGTGTTCTCCGGCATGTCAGCCGGGCATCTTCCCAATGCCCTTCTGTGGCCCCCATTCTGATGACGGCTCAGCAACAAGTCCTGCCGCGGCGTCCGCCGCGGCCGAACCCACAGGAGGGCACCATGGGTACCAACAGGCGCGTCACCAGAGCAGCGACCCTGGCAGGAGCGGTCCTGGCCGCCGGAATGGCCGCCACTGGCGTGGCCTCCGCCGCGACCGTGCAGAGCGCCCCGGCCGTCGGCGTCCACGCGCGGATCACCTCCGTCGACCAGCTGAAGGCCGGGATCCAGCAGGCAGTGGCCGGCGAGCGGGCACTGGGCTCGCCGGACCTGTCCACCGGTCCGGCCGGCTTCTTCCAGAACTGACGGGTGGGGGAGTGGTGGCCGTGGACGGTGAAGAGAGCGTCACCTGGTGTCCCAGTGGGAGCGCGCACAAGCCCGAGTCCGTGGTCCTGGGTGTGCGCGCGGAGCCGGATCGGCTGACCTACCTGGCCGCGCCGCTCCCCGCCAGGGACGCCCTCGGCATGGTGCCGGACGACATCAGCCCGACCCGGGTGCTGCGTTTCGCCTCGCACTGCGTGGCGGAATGCGCCAATCGGAGAGGGAACGACTGCACCCTGGTGGAGCGGGTGGCCACGCTGCCTGCTGACGCGGAGTCACCAGGGCTTCCGCGCTGCCACCTGCGTCCGCACTGCCAGTGGTGGCAGCAGTCGGGTCCGGAGGCCTGCCGGCGTTGCCCGCACGTGGTGACCACGGTCCTGGCCGAGGACGGGCTGATGAATCTGGTGAGCGATCCGCTCGCCACTCCGGCCCAGGTCGCACGGGCTGTCGGGGCGGCGGGGGCGGACTCCGGGAGCACCGGGGACGCTGCGCACTGAGGCATCCGCGACACCGTTCCACAGAGGGCCGTCGACGGCGCGCTGTTCCAGCTCCGTCGGCGGCCTTTTGCCTGCTCCGGCAGCCTTTTCGGGCACCCAGAGCGACGATAGCGCGGCGTTGCGCGGGCGTTAGGCACGACCAAGACGCTGTCCCTGGGCAGCCCCGACGAGTGGCGTGGGGGAGCCCTGGACCGAAAGGACCGCCAATGAAGAAGATCGAGGTTCGCAAGACGGGCGACGTCCGTCTGACCAGCCACGCCAACCCGCTCTACGGCGTCGTCTACGCCGGCGTCCACGTCGGCGCGGCCATTCCCACGCCGGGCAGCTGCGGCTGACGCCAGTCGTCAGACCGGTGGGGTCGGACCTGCTGCTCCGGCCCCACCGGGCACCCCGCACGGCGGCACCCCAGACCGACACTCATCACGACGAACGAGGTGGACCGTTGCCGACCGTGGCCGACCAGGGACAGGACGCCGGCTTCGACCCGTCCAGGCCCGTTCCCATCCACCCGCTGAGCTACCTCGACGAGGGCGAGGAGGTCACCGTGGGGCGCCGGGACGCCGACACCTATGTCGTGCTGCCCGCCGACGGAGCCGCGCTGCTGCGCAGGCTGGAGGAGGGCATCAGCGCGGCCGAGGCCGCCGACTGGTACCAGCAGACCTACGGCGACCCGGTGGACATCGCCGATTTCGTCGACACCATCACCGAGCTGGGGTTCGTCCGCGACGACGAGGGGCCGGCGGCCGCGACCGACAGCGGACCGGTGCGCTGGCAGCGGCTCGGACGGGCGATCTTCTCCCCGGCCGGCGCCGTGGTCGCGCTCGCCCTGGTGGTGGCGGCCGTCGTGGAGATGCTGCGGGTGCCGGGGCTGGCGCCCCGCTACACCTATATCTTCTTCTCCAAGTCGATGGTGTTCAACGGCGTGGTGATCGCCTTCGGCCAGATCCCGCTGGTGCTGCTGCACGAGGCCGCGCACGCGCTGGCAGGGCGCCGGCTCGGGCTGCGCTCCCGCCTCTCCATCGGCCGCCGCCTCTACTACCTGGTGTTCCTCACCACGCTCAACGGCCTGGTCACGGTCGAGCGCCGCAAGCGCTACCTGCCCATGCTCGCCGGAATGATCACCGATGTGCTGGTGGTGTCGGCACTCACCCTCGTCGCCGACCTGATCCGCGACCACGGCGCGCTGACCACCGTCGGCAAGATGCTGTTGGTACTGGCCTACTTCACCCTGCTCCGCCTGGCCTGGCAGCTGATGTTCTACCTGGAGACCGACCTCTACTACGTGGCGGTCACCGTGCTCGGCTGCGTGGACCTGCAGAAGGCCGCCCGGCGGGTCGCCTACAACAACCTGTCCCGGCTGGTCGGCCGCGCCCCGCGCTACGACGAGTCGGAGTTCCACCCCCGCGACCGCGACGTGGCCCGCTGGTACTCCTGGCTCGTCGTCTTCGGCTACACCGCCTCCCTGGGGATGCTGGTGCTGGCGGTGGTGCCGCTGACCATCATGGCCCGGCTGGTGCTCGACCGGTTCATCCACCCCGAGCAGGCCACCACCGGGGGCCTGATCGACAGCAGCGTCTTCCTCCTCCTGGTCGTGGCCCAGATCACCCTGCTGGTCTGGCCGTCGTACCGCAGCCGCCGCGCCGCACGGGCCGCCGGTCACGCATCCTCCTGAACATCGTCCCGAACGGAGTGTCATGAGCAGCGACCAGCAACACCGGTGGACCGTCACCGGGACCGGGAGCACGGCGGGGACCGCCGGGAACGCGGACGGGGCGCTCCCGCTGCTGCCGCCGGTGAACGCGCACCGCCGTCTCCGCGGCCCCTACACCGCCGCCGGAACGATTCTGCGGGCCCTGGTCCCGCAGGCCCTGGCCGATACCCCGGACCTGGTCATGGCCCATGTGATCGAACTGCTCACGGTCGCACCCGAGCTGCGCACCTCGGTGCCGGCCACCAAGGAGACGCTGACGTCGCTGGCGATACCCCTCGAACGCACCCGCTTCTACTCCCGGATGCGCACCCTGCGGATCGCCCACGGGCTGACCGACTTCCTGAGGACGCTGCTGACGCTCGGCGGAGCCCCGCGCTCGCTGGTCCTGGAGCACCTGGACCAGGCCGACCCGACGGATCAGGAACTGGTCGCGGTCCTGCTCCGGCGGATGCCCGCCGGGCTGCTGGCACTGACCGTGTGCACCGCCGAGGGCGCGGAGCTGGAGCCGGACCTGACCACCGCGCTGGACAGGTACGCGGCACGGCAGGCCGCGCCGACCGCCGCCGACGGCGCCACTGCCGACGCCGACGCCGACGCCGACGCCGCCGATCCGGCAGCGGCGGCCCGCGCCTACGTCGACGGAGAGTGCCTGGACCCGGACCCCGCGGCCCGCGCGGCCTACGAGGCGCTGCCGGCCGGGGCCCGCGCGGGGCTTCACGACCGGCGGGCCGACGAACTGGTGGCCGTGGGGGAGACCTCGCTGCTCCTCGGCGCGGTCCCGTTCCACCGCGAGCACGGCAGCGACCCGGTCGGCGCCGGGGTGGAGGCCCTGTTCGCCGCCTCCAACTGGTGCATCGAGAACGGCTTCTACCACGCGACCATGGAGCTGGCCCGGCGCGGTCTCGCGCTGAGCGTCGACAGCGGGGACGCCGCCGCGGACCCGACCACCACCTGGTGGCCGCTGGTCACCAAGGTCACCATGTCGCTGGCCGCGCTGGACCGCGCGGAGGAGGCCATGGAGATGTACGACGACGCCAGGGCCCGCACCACCTCTCCCAGGGTCCACATGCACGCCGCCTACGCCACCGCCATGCTCTACACCCGCCACCTCGCCCCGGAGCGGCGCGACCACCGGATCGCGCTCGGCTGGTCGAACATCGCCATCGCCCTGGCCTCCCAGCTGGACGAGACCGAGGACCAGGCGTTCTCCACGGTCTTCCAGCAGAACGGCCGGGCCCTGGTCGAGGGTCACCTGGGCAACGCCGAGCAGGCCCTGGCCCTGGTCACCCAGGGCATCGAGCGGCTGGACCGGGACCTGGGCGAGAACGGCCACAGCCTGCACCGCTCGGTCCTGCGCCACAACCGGGCCCAGGTGCTCAAGGGCCTGGGCCGCTGGGAGGAGGCCCGCCAGGACTACGAGACGGTGATCGCGCTCGACCCCAACTACGCCGAGTACCACTTCGAGTACGCCGGACTGCTGCGCCGGCTCGGCGAGGAGGAGCAGGCGCTGGCCGAGTACGGAACGGCGATCGAGCTGACCCCGCCCTTCGTCGAGCTCTACTACAACCGCGGCGACCTGCGCGCGGTGCGCGGGGACATCGACGGCGCGCTGTCGGACTTCAGCTACGCCCTGGAGCTGGACCCCGAGTATGTCGACGCCTATGTCAACCGCGCTTCGCTGCTGCTGGCCCTCGGCGAACTCGACGCCGCCGCACGGGACATCGGCGCGGGTCTGGCGCTGCGGCCGGGAGACGGGCACCTGCGCTGCCAGCAGGCGCGGGTGGCCTGGGAGTCCGGCGATCTGGCGGGCGCCCGCAAGGGCTTCGACTACCTGCTGCTGGACGAGCCGGAGATGGCCGAGGCCTGGGCCCTGCGCGCGGCGGTGCGCTTCGACGACTCGGACCCGGAGGGCGCGGCGGAGGACCTGACCCGTTCCCTGGAACTGGCTTCGAGCGCCCCGGTGCTGTTCAACCGCGGTACGGTGCTGGAGTCCCTGGGCCGGTGGGCGGAGGCGGCCGACGACTTCGCCAGGGCCGCCGCACTGGACCCGGGCGACCCGGACACCCGGGAGCACCTGGCGGCCTGCCGGGCCCGGCTCACGGAGCACGCATCGGCGGGGTGAGCCCGTCAGGAGGCGTGGTCTCCCGCGCTCTCGTGCGTCGGCTCCCCGGCGAGCACCCGGCGGTGGGTCGACTGCAGTTCGGGGCCGGGCTCGATGCCGAGCTCGGCCACGAGCTTGTGGCGTACGTCCTGGTAGACGGCGAGCGCCTCGGCCTGCCTGCCGCTGCGGCTGAGCGCGATCATCAATTGACAGGAGAACCGTTCCCGCAGCGGGTGCGCGGCGATCAGTGGTCGTAATTCGGCGACCAGATAGGTCTCCTGACGGAGCCACAGATCGGATTCGATGCGCCACTCCAGCAGCTTCAGCCGGTGCTCGGTGAGCGCGGGCACCCATTCACGGTGCAGGGCCTCGCAGGGCACGTCGACCAGCGGGGTTCCGCGCCACATCTCCAGCGCGGACCGCAGCAGGGCCCCGGCCTCCTGCCAGGAGCGGGTCTCCACGGCGGCCCTGGCCCGGTGCGAGAGGGAGGCGAAGATGCCGAGGTCGGACTCGGTCTCGGGGGCGAGCTCCAGCACATATCCCGGGGAGTGGGTGACCAGCCGCTGCCCCGCCCCGCCCATGGCTCTTCGCAGGCGGGCGATGTAGTTGTGCAGGGCGGCCTGCCAGGAGCCGGGTCTGGAGTCCTCCCAGACGAGGGCGGCCAGGTCCTCCACCGAGGTGATGCGGTTGGCGTTCAGGATGAGCGCGGCAAGGATGATCCGTTGTTTCGGGGCGGGTATCGACCGGTGGTCGGTTCCGTCGTTGACGAGGAGCTGGCCCAGGATCCCGAACATCATCCCTTGTCCTCTGTCCGAAGCATGCCACCCATGTCCAGGACTTAATGTAGGACCGACGGACGGTAAAGGACAGCGTCTCACCAGGTGAACTCCGACGGTGGATCATCCGGGGTGCACCGCGCGCCGGGCGCCGTCCGACGGCGGCCCGGCGCGCGTGGCCGGTTCTGATCGGTGTCGGTCCGGTCAGTGCCGTCGGCGTCGTGGCAGCCACCGGGCCAGCGCCCGGCGCCAGCCCGTCGGCTCGGCGGCGTGGCGCTGCGGCTCGGGCTCGGCGGACGGGGCTGCGGTCGGCTGCGGTTGCCAGTGCGGCTGCGACGCAGAGGCGGCCGGTGCCGGTGTGAACTCGACCGGCAGGGCCGTAAGGTGACGGGTGATCAGGGACGAGACCCAGCGCAGGTCGGTCTCCGGGACGGCGAGCCGGAGGTCGGGCAGCCGGGTCAGCAGCGCGTCGATCCCGGTGTCGGCGATGGCCCGGCCGATGTCCTGGCCGGGGCACTCGTGGGGTCCGCCGCCGAAGGAGAAGTGGGACCGGTTGCCGTGGACGGGGGCGGAGAGGTCGGGGCGGATGGTCGGGTCGACGTTGGCGGGCGCCAGGCCGAGCAGCAGCATGTCACCGGCCTTGATCTGCTGGCCGCCGAGCTCGGTGTCGCCGGTGGCCCACCGGCCGAGGACCGTGGTCATCGGCGGGTCGTCCCACAGCACCTGCTCCAGTGCGTCGGGCAGGGTCATCCGTCCGCCCGCGAGGGAGGCGCGGAAGCGCTGGTCGGTGAGCACCACCCGCAAGGTGTTGGCGATCAGGTTGGCGGTCGACTCGTACGCGATGATCAGGACCAGCCGCAGGTGCTCCACCATCTCGTCGTCGGTGAGCTCGGCCGGATGCCCCGTCATCCAGGAGGCGAAGTCGGCTCCGGGGGCGCTGCGCCGCCGGGTCACGACCTGGCGGAGCGTCGAGACGACGTAGTCGTTGCTGACCATCGCCGTCGGGGTGCCCTTGACCATGTCCCGGGCCGCCTCGACCAGACGCGGACCGTACTCCTCGGGCATCCCCACGAGTTGCGTCATCACCAGCATCGGCAGGTGCTCGGCGAACTGCCCCACCAGTTCGGCCCGGCCGTTGCCGGAGAAGCGGTCGATCAGCTGGTCGGCGAAGCGGGTGACATGGCGGCGCACCCCCCGGCGGTCGAAGCGCGACAGGCTGTCGGTGACCGCCCTGCGCAACCGCTGGTGCTCCTCGCCGTCCATGAAGGTGCACATCGGCTGCCAGGTGGCCACCGGCAGCAGGGGGTTGTCCAGGGCGACCCTGCCGTCGAGCATGTCGCGCCACCGGCGGGAGTCCCGGGAGAAGCGGGACGGGGTGCGGGCGACGTCCAGGTTCTCCTGGTAGCCGAGGACCAGCCAGGCCGGCAGGTCGCCGTGGACCAGCACCGGGGCCACCGTGCCGTGCTCGGCGCGCAGTTTCTCGTAGAGGCCTCGGGGGTTGGCCTCGGCCTCGGGCCCGTACATCCGTGCCGGGCATCCGGGTGGCGGCGGGAAGGTCACAGGCGCTCCAAAGTCGTTGGTTCCGGAGTCATGGCGAGGGTGTACAGGTGTCGCATCAGCGTCATCAGCACGTCGCGGCCGGAGTCGCGCCTGCGTGCGTCGCACGCCACTATCGGCACATGGTCGGGCAGGTCCAGGGCGGCGCGGACCTCCTGCAGCGGATGCCGGGGCGCGCCGGGGAAGGCGTTGACGGCGACGACGAAGGCCACCCCGCGCTCCTCCAGCCGGCCGATCACGTCGAAGCTCACCTCCAGGCGGCGGGTGTCGACCAGCACCACCGCGCCCAGCGCCCCGTCGAACAGCCCGTTCCACAGGAACCAGAAGCGCTGCTGGCCGGGCGTGCCGAACAGGTAGAGCACCAGCTCGTCGTTGATGCTGATCCGGCCGAAGTCCATGGCCACGGTGGTCGCGGTCTTGCGCTCCACGCCCGCGGTGTCGTCCACGCCGACGCCGGCGTGGGTCATGGTCTCCTCGGTCGTCAGCGGCCGGATCTCGCTGACGGCGCCGACCAGCGTCGTCTTGCCGACACCGAACCCGCCGACGATGACGATCTTGACCGCGGCGGTGGCCGACGAGGGGAGGACGTCCTCGCTCCGCGGTCCTGCGGGCGCGGCCGGGTCAGAGCCTCTGAAGTCCATGGATCACCGCCTCTATCAACGCGACGTCGGGAAGCTGGGCCAGCAGGACGGGTGCCCGCGCCTGGACCCTGTCCTCGGCCAGCAGGTCCCCCAGGAGCACGGTGACCACGCTGAACGGCAGTCCGAGGTAGGCGGAGAGCTCGGCCACGGAGAGCGGGAACCGGCACAGCCGCAGGATGGCCGCGTGCTCCGGCTGCATCTCGGGCTGCGGCTCCGAACGGGAGACGATCAGCGTGACCAGGTCCAGGGCGGCGCCCTCGGAGCGGCCGCTGCGTCCCCTGGTGATCACATACAGCCGCTCGGGGCTGCCCTCGTCCCAGTCCTGGCCCTCGTCCGTCATGTGTGCTGCTCGTCGCCGCGGGGCCGGGCGCTCAGGTGCTCCCCGATCCGGGCCACCAGATCCCGCATCCGCGCGCCCATCAGGCCGGCGTCGACCCCCTCGTCGGCGAGCACCGCGAGGTAGGCGCGGGCCCCCGCCGCCATCAGGTAGAAGAAGCCGCCGGACATCTCGATCACGACCAGCCGCATCCTCCCGTCGCCGTAGGGGAGTTCCGCGGCGACCGCGGCGGCCAGGCTCTGCAGCCCGGCGCAGGCCGCGGCCAGCCGGTCGGCGGTGTCGACGTCCGTCCCGTACTGGGCCATGCGCAGACCGTCGGCGGACAGCACCACGACATGGCGGGTCTGCGGAACGCTGTCCGCCAGGTCCTTGAGCATCCAGCCCATGTTGGCCTGCTGCTGAAGCACAGTCACTCCTCCTCGTCCGACGACTGGTCACTGTCACTGACATGGGCGGTGGCCGGGGCCCGGCCACCGGTCGCCCCCTGGAAGGCGGACAGCCACATGCCCGGTTGCACCGGCTCCGCATCGGCGTCGGGCCCGGCGGCGCCCGGGACCCCGGCGCCCTGCACTCCGGCTCTGTGGACCCCGGTGCCGGAATGGGGGACCGGGGCCGGACCGGCGCTGTTGCGCCGCCGCTGCGGCAGCCCGCTCGGGGTGCGCTCGGACACCATCGGGGCCTCGTCGTCGTCCTCGGACCAGAACGGCTGCGAGCCGGTCGGCCGGTCGACGGGGGCGGCGCTGCTCCGGCCGCCCGTCCGGAGCACGGACGAGGCCCCTATGCCCGGGAGCCGGCCGGTGGCCGGGGCCGTGGTGATCAGGTTCTGCGGGACGATCAGCACCGCGCGCACCCCGCGATACGCGGAAGGCCGCAGCGAGACCTCGAAGTTGTAGCCGCGGGCGAGCCGGCCGACCACGGCCAGGCCCAGCCTGGGCGTCTCGCCGAGGTCGGTGAGGTCGATCCCGGCCTGGGCCTCCTCCAGCATCCGCTCGGCCCGCTCCCGGCCCTCCTCGGTGAGGCCGAGGCCGCCGTCCTCGATCTCCACGGCGATGCCGGCCTGCACATCGACGGCGGTGAGGTGCACCCGGGTCTGCGGCGGCGAGTAGAGGGTGGCGTTGTCCAGCAGTTCGGCCAGGGCGTGGATCAGCGGCTCCACGGCGGGGCCGACCACCGCCACCTCGGACACCGAGTGCAGTTCCACGCGCTGGTAGTCGAGGATCCGCGACATCGCCCCGCGCAGCACGTTGTAGAGCGGGACGGCGTTGCTCCACTGGCGTCCCGGGCGGGCGCCGCCGAGGACGGCCATGCTGTCGGCGAGCCGGCCGACCCGGGCGAAGCCGTGGTCGAGGCGCAGCAGGTCGTCGAACACATCGGGGTTCCGCCCGTGCCGCTGCTCCATCTCCTGCAGGTCCTGGGCCTGCTGGTGGACGATGGCCTGCACCCGGCGGGCGATGTTCACGAACGCGCGCTGCGCGGACTCGCGGAGGTTCTCCTCGGCGCTGACGGCCTCCAGCACCGACCGCAGCACGGTCAGGTGGGCGTCCTGGAACTGCGGGAACCCGCCGGTGTCCGGGGCGCCGGCCTCGACCGCGTCCTTGAGGATGTCCTCCAGGACGTCCTCGACGAAGTCGCCCTGCTGGATCCGGGCCACGGCCTCGGGCAGCAGGACCTCTCCGAGCCGCGCGGTCTGCGCCTGATGGTGTGCCAACCGGCGGTCGAGGGCGGCCTCCTGGCCGTGCAGGGCCGCGAGCGCGCGGCCCCGGCGCACGGTCTCGGCCGCCAGGAGGGCCGTCGCGACCAGCGCGACCACGCAGCACCAGGCCACGTTCCCGCGGTCCCCGGCGGAGGCCGACGCGACGGCGCCGGCCGCGGCTGTCGCCACCGCGGTGGCGGGAAGTAACCAGCTGAGCACAGGGGCGGCTCTCAGCCCTGTGGGTGATGCTCCGGCACCGGCCATTCAGTGTCCTCAAACGAGTGATCGCGACAGGGATCGACGGGGGTGGAAGCCCGCTCCGCCGGGGGGCAGCCTAGCCGGATCCCGCACCCGGTTTCGCAGTCAATGGGCTTATCCCCGAAGGATGTTGGCGCAATTTGACACAGAAAGCCGGTGCGATGTAGAGGAGTTCTGCGTCACAGGTCGGTGAGTTCGCCCAGGCCCAGGGTGCGCAGCGTGTGGTCGGCCATCTGCAGGTGCCCGGCGGCGTTGGGGTGCGCCGGGTTGTCGAGCCAGGGGATCGGGTCCGCGTCGGGGAACCGGGCCCGCCAGGCGGACACGCCCGTGTTGATCACGACGTCGGTCAGGCGGTCGAGCTGCCAGCGGACGCGCTCGTGCACATGCTCGACCCGCCCCCGTGCGCCGTGGGGGTGCAGGACGCCCTGGGTGATGCTGTCCCCGGTCGCCACCCAGGTCATCGGCTCGGCGGGCAGGTCGATCACGTGCTCACCCCTCGTTCGCGTGCTGCGGCAGGGTGATCATATTCGCGGCCCGGGGCGGGGCGGCCCGGTGTTCAGTCGGAGCGGGAGCCGGGTTCCGCGCCCAGGTCCCGGGCGAGGCGGCGCAGCACCGGGCCGTACTCGGGGTGGGCGAGCGCGGAGGCGAACTGGGCGGTGAGATAGGCCAGGGGATTGCCGGTGTCGTACCACCGGCCCTGGATCACCTGTCCGTACACCGCGCGGCTGCTCGCATAGGCGTTGATGGCGTCGGTCAGGTAGACCTCGCCGGAGCGGTGCTCGTACCAGCGCTGCGTCTGCTCGCGCAGCTCGTCGACGATGCCGGGAGTGATCACATAGCCGCCGATGGCGGCGTAGGCCGAGGGGGCGTCCCGCGGCTTCGGCTTCTCGACCAGGCCGGTGATGCGCAGCAGGCCGTCGCCGAGGTCCTCCTTGACTACGGGCACGCCGTAGCGGTCCGCGTCGTCCGGGTCCATCGGCATCAGGGCGAGCACCGGGCTGCTGGTCGCCTCGTAGGCCTTGATCAGCTGCTGGGCGCGGGGGGTCTCGGCGACGAAGACGTCGTCGGGCCACAGGACCAGCATCGGCTCGTCGCCGAGGTTGCGCGCCGCGTTGAGCACGGGGGTGCCGTTGCCGTAGGGGCCGTGCTGGTCGAGGTAGGTGACATGGCCGAGCCGGGACAGCTCGCCGACCTCCTCGACCGCGTCCGCGTACACGGTCTTGCCGTCCGTGTGCAGCCGGTCCACCAGGGAGGGGTTGGGGCGGAAGTGGTCCTGGATGAGGCCCTTGCCGCCGGAGACGACGATGGTGATGTCGGTGATGCCGGAGGCCACCAGCTCGCGGACGGTGTGCTCGATCACCGGCTTGTCGCCGACCGGCAGCATCTCCTTGGGGATCGCCTTCGTCAGCGGGAGGAGCCGGGATCCCAGGCCGGCGGCCGGGATCACCGCCCTTCGGATCGTCATGGCCACGGGGTGTCTCCAGCCGGGGACTCGGTCAGGCCCTCGAACCGGTGGCGGTCGAGGGGCGCGGGGCGGCGGTCGAGCCGGGACGACAGCAGCTGCGCCGCCTCGTCGTTGCGGCCGGCCCTGATCAGGGCGTGGAGCAGCGTCTCCTCGATCACGTCGCGCTGCGCCGCGCTTCCGCCCAGGGGTTCGAGGCGGGGCAGCAGCGGGAGGAGCACGCCCGCGGCGCGGTCCCAGCGGTGCTCGACCACGGCGGTCAGCCCGTCGCACAGGCCCGCCAGGGTGCGGGGGAGCTCCTGCTGACTGCGCCGCATGACGGTGCGCCGCAGCCGGTGCAGTCCCTCGGTGTCGGCGGCCGCGGCCAGTGCCAGGGCGACGTGCATCGCGGCGAACGCGGTCGGCGGGGCGCCGAGCCAGTCCTTGGGCGCGGCCTCCAGGACGTCCGCGACCGGCAGCGATCCGTCCCAGCGGTCGGTGACATGGCAGCGCCACAGCAGCGACCCGGAGTCGACGACCGCCCTGCTGCCGGTGATCAGCGGAGGGGCGAGCTGGGTCTCGTAGCGCCGGCGGACGGCTTCGGGGTCGTCCAGCATCAGCTCGTGCAGGGCGGCGTGCCAGGAGAAGTGCGCGGAGTTGAAGGCGCCCGGCCCGTGGCGGTGCAGCCAGCCGCCGAGCCAGTCCAGGCCGGCCAGGTGCTCGCCGGTCTCGTAGAAGACATGGGCCCGGGCATGGACGGCGTGGCCCGCGGCCGGGTCCGCGTCCAGGGCCCGGCAGGCCAGCGCCTCGGCCTCCTGCCAGCGGTTCTGCTCCTGCCGTACGAAGGCCAACTGTCCCAGGTACCAGGGGTCGTTGCCGTAGGAGGGCGCCAGGGACTCGATCAGGGCCCAGGTCTGCGAGCCCTGGGTGACCCCGTTGGAGGAGATCGTCGGCACGGCGACGTTCACGCTGAGGGCGTCGTGCGGGTAGGTCCTGATGTGCCGCAGCAGCCGGTGCGCGACGTCCGGGGGCGCGTCCTCGGCGCGCCCCGACACCTGCTCGGCGACGGCGAGCACAAAGCTGCGCTCCCGGGTGTCCAGCCGTGACCGCGCCGCGCCGAGGGCTGCGCCGAGCGCGGTGTGCACATCGGTGTCGGCCGCGCCGGCGTCGCCCAGGAGGGCGAGGGCCGCGTGTCCCACGGCGAAGCCGGGGTCGGCCTGCACGGCCTTCCTGATCAGCTGTTCGGCTCCGGCCTGCACGCCCAGGAAGCGCCGCAGGCCCTCGTTGTAGAGGTCGGCGGCCTCGGCCGTGGTGGTCAGCGGCAGGCCGTAGGGGTCGCGCGGCCTGCGGTCGGAGCTGCGGGAGCGGTTGGGCCGGTGCCGCCCCAGCAGGCGGACGACGGCGCGGGCGACCTCGTCGGCCTGGAGGCGGATCTCGGGCACCGCGTCGCTCCCCGGCAGCCCGCTGCCCCGGGGCGCGCCCAGCGTCCACAGCGGAGGCGCGGGCTCGCCGCCGGCGGCCGGTAACCGGCCGTCCCCGGCGGTGTCGAAGCCGAGGCCCTCGGGGCCGGGGCGGGCCGTCCCGCTGTCGATCAGGTCGCGGATCAGGGGGTCGGTCGAGGCGCGGGTGTCGGCGCAGGCGCCGGTGCAGTTGACCACGGCGCCGACGGAGAGCCGCCGGCCGTCGCTGAGGTGCACCTGCAGGGCGTCGCCGAGGTTCCGGGTGCCGGTCACCTCGGCGGTGCCGATCTCCAGCGTTCCCCCGCGGGGGGACGTGTCGGCCGCGGACCTCGGCTGCGGGGGCATCCGGTAGCGGTACGACTCCCACAGGCGCGGGTCCTGCCGGGAGAAGGCGGTCCGGTCGGTGAGGGGGAGCCGCTGCCACAGCGGCTCCCCGCAGTGGTCGGCGCCTTCGGCGAGTTGACGGACCACCAGGTGCCGGAGCACGGCTAGGTCGACGGTCTCGCCCGTGGACGGCAGGTGGACGGCGGAGAGGTGGGCCGCTTCGCGGGCACGGGGCAGCCGCCGGGGCAGGGCGATCGCGTGCAGGACCCGGCCGGGGCGGTCGAGCCGGAGCGCCACGTCGACCATGGTCGGTCCGGCGCCGGCCAGGAGGACCTCCGCGTCGTCCGGCACCGCGTCGAGGGCGCCGGGCGACCAGGGGTCGCGGATGAGCAAGGGGGAGCGCAGCAGGGAGGGAGGGGCCCAGCCGAGCGAGGGTGCGAGGCCGCCCAGGGCGAGCACCGCCGCGTCGGCGTGCAGGATCCGCCCGCTCCTGAGCCGGAGCGAGAGCCCGCCGGCCCGGGGGCGTAGCCCGTCGACCCGGTCCCGGACCCGGTGCAGCACGGCCCCTCGGGCGCGGTGGACGGCCTCGTCGAGAACGAAGGCCAGGTAGCGGTCGTACTGGGCGCGCGGGGCGAAGGTACGGGGGCCGTCGGTACAGGACTCCCGTTCGGCGCGCCAGCGGACGAAGTGGTCGGGGTCCTCCGCGTAGGCGCTCATCGCCCCGGCGGGGACGGTGAGCACGGCCCCGGGGTCCGCGGGGGCGGCGGCGGCATCGCCGACCGCCGCACCCGCGCCGACGAGCCTGACCACCAGACCGAGGGCGAGCTGGTCGGCGCGCCGGAGCAGACGGGCCGCGGTCAGCGCCCCGGCGGCCCCGGCTCCGATCACCACCACGCTGCGGGCATGCGCGTGACTGGACATCATGGATTGCCGCCCTTCGTCAGGCTGCACCCGATCGGGCGCAGGTCAGCGGTCCCCGGCCGAGGCTCCGGCGGGCAGCTCCGTCAGCAGGTCCTCGGCGGTCTCCATGCCGGAGCGCCACACCGACCTGGCGATGATCTTGCTGGGGTCGACCCGCGACCGGTAGCGCCGGGCGATGCCGGTGCACTCGTCGAGCAGTCCCTCCGACAGCGTCGTCGGCTCCAGGCCGAGGGCGAGGAACTGGTCGTTGCGGACGACCAGGTCGTTCTCCACGGCCTCGCGGCGCGGGTTGGGCAGGTTCGCCACCGGCGCCCCGGTCAGGCTGCTGACCAGCTTGGCCAGGTCGCGCACCCGGTAGCTCTCGGTCACCTGGTTGAAGACCCGCGGCTTGTCGCCGGCGGCCGGCGGGTTCTCCAGCGCGATCTCGATACATCGGACGGTGTCCCGGATGTGGATGAACGCCCGGGTCTGGCCGCCGGTGCCGTGCACGGTCAGCGGGTGCCCGATGGCGGCCTGCATCAGGAAGCGGTTGAGCACGGTCCCGTAGTCGCCGTCGTAGTCGAAGCGGTTGATCAGGCGCTCGTCGCGCTCGGTCTGCGCGGTCTGGGTGCCCCAGACGATGCCCTGGTGCAGGTCGGTGATCCGCACCTGGTCGTTGGCCGCGTAGAAGGAGAACATCAGCTGGTCGAGCGTCTTGGTGAGGTGGTACACCGAGCCGGGGTTGGCGGGGTGCAGGATCTCGCGCTCCAGGTCGCCGTCCGGGGTGGGGACCTTGACGGTCAGGTAGCCCTCGGGGATCGGGGCGGAGCCGGACCAGCCGTAGCCGTAGACGCCCATGGTGCCCAGGTGCACCAGCGCGGCGTCGGTCCCGGTCGCGACCAGCGCGGCCAGCAGGTTGTGCGTGGCGCGCACATTGTTGTCGACCGTGTAGCGCTTGCTCTCGGTGGACCGCATCGAGTACGGCGCCGCGCGCTGCTCGGCGAAGTGGACGATGGCGTCCGGGCGCAGCTGCGGCAGCAGCGTGGTCAGCCGGTCGCCCTCCGAGGCCAGGTCGAGCCGGATGAAGTTGATCTCCCGGCCGGAGACCTCGCGCCAGGTGCGCAGCCGTTCGCCGAGCGGGCGGATCGGGGTGAGCGACTCGACCTCCAGCTCGAGGTCGATGGCGCGGCGGCTGAGGTTGTCGAGGATCGTCACCTCGTGGCCACGGTCGGAGAGATAGAGCGCGGTCGGCCAGCCGCAGAATCCGTCGCCGCCGAGAACGAGGATATGCATGTACCACTCCCAGGTGATGGTGCGAATACGAACACGGTCCTGTGCAGTATTTCCGTGGGATGAAGTGTGCGCAGATATCGCACGTGAAAAGTCATGACCCCGCTGAATGCAGGCAGGGTGGCGGCCGACCCGAGTAGGGTTGCCGGGTATCCAAAGACTCTGGCACAGACACGCTGTCGTGTCCAGGGCAAGATTTGCGCGCCCATTGTGTCCTGCCAGCTTTGACAATCGTCTATCAATGCAGACAGGAAATGTCACCACTGACCGGGGGTGACACCCCTTACCGAGGGGTAAGTACGGCCATCTGGGCAGCTATTGGCCGCCTGGTTCGACAATGGTAAAAGCAGGGGGCCGATGCCCTCCGTAGTCGACCGGCTACGCCCAGGCGACAATCCCGAGCTGCCTGGTTCGACAGAGGTAAAGACAGCGACGTCGCGGACCGGTCTTTCCTGGTTCGACATCCGTAAAAATTAAAGGTTTGATAAAACGACTGCCCTCGAATGCATATTCGGTCCACGTCTCTGGTATCTCTTGGGCCAGTGAAAGGAGGGCTCCTATGGAAAAGAGAGCCCACTTGGACAGGGATTCCCGGACGTCGCCGACATTATCCGGGACCGAACTCAGAGCACTGGCCGAAGAGGCCGGCGAGCGCCTGGCGGACGCCGGCGCCGCCGAGATCGTCGCCTGGGCCCGGCAGACCTTCGGCTCGGGTCTCGCCGTCGCCTCCTCCATGGCGGACACGCATCTGGTCCACCTGGTGCAGACCGTCGCACCCGGCGTCGACGTGCTGTTCCTCGACACCGGCTACCACTTCGCCGAGACCAGGGGCACCCGCGACGCGGTGGCCCACGAGTACCGGATCAATCTCATCTCCCTCACACCGCGCCGGACCGTGGCCGAGCAGGACGAGGAGCACGGACCGCGGCTGCACGACCGCGACCCGGACCTGTGCTGCGCGCTGCGCAAGGTCGAGCCGCTGGACCGCGGACTGCGGCCCTACTCGGCCTGGATCACCGGGATGCGCCGCGACGAGCACGCGGGCCGGTCGCACATCCGCGTGGTCGACTACGACTCCATGCACGGCATGGTGAAGATCTCGCCACTGGCGGCCTGGAGCCAGCAGGACGTCGAGTCCTATGCGAACGAGCACGGCGTCCTGGTCAACCCGCTGCTCCTGGACGGCTACACCTCGATCGGCTGCGAGCCCTGCACCCGGCGCACGCTGCCCGGCGAGGACCCGCGCGCGGGCCGCTGGGCGGGCCGCGCCAAGACCGAATGCGGGCTGCACTCATGAGCGGCCGGGGCGAGGCCACCCTGCTGCCGTGCAGCCGGGACGGGCTTCGGCTGTCCCAACTCGACGTGCTGGAATCCGAGTCGGTGCACATCTTCCGTGAGAGCGCGGCCCAGTTCGAGCGGCCGGCGATGCTGTTCTCCGGCGGCAAGGACTCGATCGTCATGCTGCACCTGGCGCTCAAGGCGTTCTGGCCGGCGCCGGTGCCCTTCGGGCTGCTGCACGTGGACACCGGGCACAACTTCCCCGAGGTCATCTCCCACCGGGACCGGACGGTGGTCGAGCACGGGCTGCGGCTGTCGGTCGCCTATGTCCAGGACTTCATCGACGACGGGCGGCTGCGCGAGCGCCCCGACGGCACCCGGAACCCCCTGCAGACCGTGCCGCTGCTGGACGCGGTCGCACGGGGCCGGCACGACGCCCTGTTCGGCGGCGGACGCCGCGACGAGGAGAAGGCCCGCGCCAAGGAGCGGGTGTTCTCACTGCGCGACGAGTTCGGTGCCTGGGACCCGCGCCGCCAGCGTCCTGAGCTGTGGTCGCTCTACAACGGCCGTCGCCGCCAGGGCGAGCACGTCCGGGTGTTCCCGCTGTCCAACTGGACCGAGCTGGACGTGTGGGAGTACATCGCCCGGGAGCGCATCGAGCTGCCGGAGATCTACTTCACCCACAAACGGGAGGTCTTCCTGCGCGACGGCATGTGGCTGAGCGCGGGCGACTGGGGCGGGCCCTCGGGCCGCGAGACCGTGGAACGGCGGCAGGTGCGCTACCGCACCGTCGGGGACATGTCCTGCACCGGTGCCGTCGACTCCTACGCGGCGACCGTGGACGAGGTGATCCGCGAGCTCGCCGGGTCGGTGCTGACCGAGCGGGGCGCCACCCGCGCGGACGACCAGATGTCCGAGGCCGCGATGGAGGACCGCAAGCGCGAGGGGTACTTCTGATGGCCACACCCACGGGAGCGGCGTCGCTGCTGCGGCTGGCCACCGCAGGGTCGGTGGACGACGGGAAGTCGACCCTGGTCGGCCGGCTGCTGCACGACTGCCAGGCGGTGCTGGCCGACCAACTCGCCGCGGTGGAAAGGGTGTCCAGGGAACGCGGACTGCTGACCGCGGACCTGGCGCTGCTCACCGACGGCCTGCGCGCGGAGCGCGAGCAGGGCATCACCATCGACGTGGCCTACCGCTACTTCGCCACCGCCCGACGCCGCTTCATCCTGGCGGACACCCCCGGCCATGTGCAGTACACCCGCAACATGGTCACCGGCGCCTCCACCGCCGAACTGGCCGTCGTGCTGGTCGACGCCCGCAACGGCGTCACCGAGCAGACCCGCCGCCACGCCGCCGTCGCCGCCCTGCTGCGCGTCCCGCACATGGTGCTGGCCGTCAACAAGATGGACCTGGTCGACTACGACGAGTCGGTCTTCCACGGCATCGCCGACGAGTGCACCCGCTATGCGTCCAGGCTGGGGGTGCCCGGGATCGTCCCGATCCCGATCAGCGCCCTGGGCGGGGACAATGTGGTGCACCGGTCCGCGTCGATGCCCTGGTACGACGGACCCACCCTGCTCGAGCACCTGGAAGAGGTCGACGCCGACGAGGACCCGGCGGAGCAGCCGGCGCGCTTCCCCGTGCAGTACGTCCTGCGCCCGCAGACCTCGGGCGAGTTCCAGGACTACCGCGGATACGCCGGCCGGCTGTCCTCCGGGGTGCTGCGCCGGGGCGACCCGGTCGTGGTCCTGCCCTCCGGGCTGCGGTCGTCCATCGCCGCGATCGACCGGCTCGGCGAGCGGGACGCGGAGTTCGCGTTCGCTCCGCAGTCGGTGACCCTGCGCCTGGCGGACGACCTCGACGTCTCCCGGGGAGACATGATCGTCCAGCTGGACGACCCGCCGAGGGTCACCCAGGACGTGACCGCCACCGTCTGCCATCTCGCCGACCGGCCGCTGCGCGCCGGGGACCGGGTCCTGATGCACCACGCGGCCGCCACCGTCAGGGCCGTCGTCCGCTCCCTGGACGCCCGCCTGGACCTGCACACCCTCGCCGCCGAACCCGGGCCGACGAGCCTGTCCGCCAATGAGATCGGACAGCTCACCCTGCGCACCGCGGCCCCGCTGCCGATCGACGACTACCGCAAGGACCGGCGCACCGGCTCGTTCCTGCTCGTGGACGAGGCCGACGGTGCGACCCTGACCGCCGGCATGGTCGGCGCCCTCGCCCACCCGGAAGAGCTCGCCCACCCGGAAGAGAAAGCCACAAGACAATGACCAGCAAGGTGCCAGTCCGTGTCCGCGGCATGAATGCCGCAGCCGTCAACGGCAGCTCCGACGGCGGCAGTTCCGAGAGCGGGGGGTCCGAGGCCGGACCCGCCGACCCGCACCGGCGGTTCCCGCACGCGTCCATGAGGCAGCTCCTGGTGGCCGTCGCCCTGCTGGCGGTCGGGGTGCTGCTCGCCCGGTTCACCTTCGACGAGGTCACCGGCGGCCCGACCGGCTTCTCCGGCACCGTCACCGCCCAGGACTCGGTGAGCCTGGACTTCACCCAGACCGGCCGGGTCGCGCAGATCCTGGTCACCACGGGCGAGAAGGTGACGAAGGGTCAGCCGCTGGCGACGATGGACCAGTCGTTCGCGCAGGCGACCCTCCAGGACGCGCAGGCGGTCCTGGCCGCCGACCAGGCCGTGGTGAAGTCCCTGCAGTCGCCCACCCTGTCGGCCGCGGGCCGGCAGAACCTCGCGCTGCAGGTGGCCGCGGCCGACCAGCAGCTGTCGGGCGCGCAGCAGGCGTCGCAGGACGCCATCGCGCAGGCGAGCACCCAGATCGCCCAGGCCCAGCAGACCCTGACCAATGCCCAGTCCACGCTCCAGTCGGACAGCGCCCAGTACAAGCAGGACTGCAGCACCCCGGTCGGTGCCGCCCCGCGTGCCCCCGCCTCCCCGCGGAGGCCCCCGGAGCAGTCGGCGCCACCGCAGGCGCCACCGCAGGCCACGCCGCCGGCCTCGTCCGGCTCCTTCTGCCTCACCCTGCAGTCCCAGCTGCAGAAGGACGCCACGGCGATCACCAGCGCCGAGGCCGCCCTCGCCAACACCCGGGCCCAGGCCGCGCAGCTGCAGGACAACGCCGCGCACGCGGCGGCCAGCGCGGGCTCGGCCCTCGCCCTCAGCCAGAACCAGGAGGCGGTCGCCACCGCCCCGGCCTCCGGGTCCCAACTCTCCACCGCGCAGGCGAATGTGGCGGCCGCGCAGACCACGGTGGACCAGGACCGCCAGACCCTCAGCTCACTGACGCTGGACTCACCGATCGACGGCGTGGTCGCCGACGTCGGCGGGATCGTCGGCGACCTCGACGGCAACGGCGGCGTGCACGGATTCACCGGTCCCAGCGCGCCGCAGGCCACCACGGGCCCTGCCTTCAGCCTCTTCCCCCCGGCCTCCGCCTCGGGTTCGAGCGGTTCCGCCGGTGCCGAGCAGCCGCTGATCTGGCTGGTGTCCTCGCAGCAGTACGCGGTGGTGCAGGTCAGCGAGAGCGAGATAGCCAAGCTGCACATCGGCAGCGCCGCACGGCTGACGGTGAACGCCCTGGGGCGGACCGTGAACGCGACCGTCACGCAGATCAGCCCGATCCCGGTCGACCAGGACGGCAGCGTCAACTACCCGGTCCGCCTGTCCGTGCCCACCTGGCCCGGCGGGACGATGACCGGGATGAGCCTCAACGCGGTCTTCCCTTGATCCCCCTGACCCGTCCATGATGACTCTTCGATGGGAGGGGCTCAGGTGCTCCGACTCCCCGGACTGATGCTGTTGGTCCTCGACTTCGCCGTAGTGGTCGGGATCATCCTCCACGCGCTCCGCCGACGCTTCGACGACTCCGACCGGGGCGTGGGCAATGTGGTGGTGCTGCCCAAGCCGCACCCGCCGTCCCTGTGGCGGGTCTCCGCCTTCCTGGCGGTGTGCATCCTCGGCAGCATCGCCCTGATCGGGCTGCGCGCCCCCGACCTGTCCAAGGCCTATCGCGCGGCCGTCGCCGCCTCGACCCAGCTGGTCCTGCCCGAGCCCGCCGTCGTGGACAGCTACACCTCGCACCTGCGGCCGGTGATCCCGCTCAGCTTCCTGGCGTTCACGATCGCGCTGGCGTTGTGCGTCCACGCCACCCCCGGACGCCGGCTCATGATCGTCATGCATGCCCCGCTGGCGTTCCTGGCCTCCATCGCCTCCGACACCGTCCTGACCGTGGTCAGCGCGGAGTGCGGGATCTCACTCGGCCGGTTCCCGCTGATCAGCATCTTCATGCACTACCTGATCGCCTATCTGCTCGCCATGCGGCTGGCGCTGACCACCTACAAGCTGCCCCGGCCGACGCAGGTCCCGATCAGGCGCAAGGGCGACATCTTCGACACGCTCATCATGGCGACGGTGCTGCTGGTCGTCGCCGTGTTCGTGGCCGTCGGCGCGGACTTCTTCGTCAAGCTGTCGGACAACGACCCCGCCTACTACACGCTGGTGCTGATCGCCGTCCCGGTCTACCTCAAGTTCGGGATCTACGTCGTGCTGTGCCTGCTCCGTCTCTTCGGGGGCGCAGGACTGCCGGAGCCGGGCCCGGAGCGCCCGCCGATCGACGTCATCGGACCGGCGTTCAACGAGGAGACGAACATCGTCAGCTGGGTCGAGTGCATCGACCGCGCGGCGGTGGTGTACGGCGGGCCGGTCCACCTGATCCTGTGCGACGACGGCTCGACCGACGACACCCGGCGGCTGGCCGAGGAGGCGATCGCCCGCGCGGTCGCGGTGCGCGGCGAGGTCATCGCCGGAACGCACGTCGGCAAGGCGACCGCGCTCAACCTCGCGCTCACCCGCTGCACCTCCGACTACGTCATCCGCCATGACACGGACTGTGAGGTGCACCCCAACGCCTTCCTCTACACCGTGCCGTGGTTCGAGTCGGACCCGCGCATCGGACTGGTCGGGGCGTTCATGTTCGTCAAACGCCCCTTCACCACCTGGGTCGACCGCATGCGGTCCATGGAGCTCGCGGCCGGCTTCGGCCTGCCCAGGCTCGCCTACTCGGTCGTGGACGCGCAGCCGTGCGTGCCGGGCAACTACACGGCGGTACGCCGGGAGGCGGCGCTGGAGATCGGCGGCTGGCCGGAGGGCATGCTGGGCGAGGACATCGACTTCACCTGCAGCCTCGCCCGTCTCGGCTACCGGGCGGTCTACGACCGCCGGGTCTGGGCCTACGAGGACGTCCCCGAGAACGCCACCCAGCTGCGCCTCCAGCGCCGCCGGTGGAGCCAGGGATCGATCTACAACTTCGCGCGCTTCGTCCCCGCGGCGTCCGGCTCGGCCGGACCGCGCTTCTGGTTCGCCGAGTTCTTCAAGGGCGCGCGCCGACTGGTCCAGCCGATGCAGTTCGCGGCATACCTGTTCGCCATCCAGGGGGCCTTCTTCGACGTCGGGCTGCGGCGCAACCTGGTGCACCTGGCGGCGTTCCTGATCATCGCCAAACTCCCCATGCTGGTGATGGTCATGTGTGCCATGTTCTACCGGGGCCTGTGGCGCGCCTTCCTGTGGTGGCCGTGCTTCCTCGCCTTCATGATGATCAAGCGCCTGGCCAATATCGAGGCGCTGCTGCTGCTGCGGACCAGACCGGTGCGCGCCCCCTGGCTGGGCCGCGCGGTGCGGACACAACCGAGCAGCGGAACCACCTGGCCCGTGCTCCGGCCGCGCTATCTGCCGGAGACCGAGACGCCATGAACGGGAACGAACCCAAGGAGTTGGTGTAATGAGGCGCAAGGGCCGCATCCTCGGTCCGGTCGTGGCTGCCGCAGTAGTGGCAGCGGGCCTGGGCGTGGCGCAGCTGGACGGCGCCTTCTCGTCCGGGCCCGGGCAGTCCTCGCCGTCCCCGGCCCCCACGTCCTCCTCGGGCGGCAGCCCCGGGTCCTGGGCCCAGGGCGCCGCCGGCAACACACTGGTGACCGATCCGACCTCGGAACTGACCACAAGTCAGATCACGTTCCTGCGCCAGGTCGCCGCCCGCACCTGGGACTTCCTGTCGGGGCCCGACCAGGATCCGACGACGCACCTGCTGCTGGACAGCGTCCCCCTGGCCGGGCAGCCGTCCGCCGACGCCGTGGTGCAGGGGCCCGCGGCTGCGCGGGAGTACACCAATCCGTCCCTCATCGGCACCTACCTGACCGCCATCGTCGCGGCCAGGGACCTCGGCCTCGCCACGCCCGGTCAGGCCGAGGCGGACGCCGCGGCGGTGCTGGCCGACATCCAGCGGATGCCGAAGTACCAGGGCTTCCTCTTCCGCTGGTACAGCACGCAGAACGGCGCGGCCATCTCCACGCCCCAGGGCGAGCAGGACCCGGCAGGCTATGTGTCGACCGTCGACAACGGCTGGCTGGCCCAGGGGCTGCTGGTGGCGAAGGGCGCCTTCCCCGCACTGGCCCCGCAGTTCACGTCCCTCTTGAACGGCATGCAGTGGCAGTTCCTCTACGACCGGTCCGGCGATGTGCTGTACAACGGCTACCAGGTCGGTGGGAGCTACTCCAACTCGACCTACCAGAACGCCTATTCGGGACCGCGGATCGCCGAGTACATGGCCATCGGCAGCGGCAAGGTCCCCGGGTCGCTCTGGTGGGGGCTGAACCGGACGCCCCCCGTGAGCAAGCAGCAGCGGCAGGTCCCGCAGGGCCAGACGCAGAGCTACACCGATCCGCAGAACCACCAGGGCTACTCCGTGTACGAGGGCCACTACGTCTTCGACCACATCAAGTTCGTCCCGACCTTCGACGGCAGCCTGTACCAGGCGCTGGCACCCGACCTGGTCGTCCCCGAGCAGACCCTGGCGCCGTCGAGCCTGGGCCTCAACGACCGCAACACGGCGCTGGCGCAGGGCGCCTACGCCGCCGACACCGGCTCGCCGGTCTGGGGCTGGGCGCCGGCCACCACACCGGGGGCCAAGATGAAGTACGCGAACTTCGGCGTACCCGACCTCGCCATCGACCGGGGCACCGTGTCCGCCGACGTGGTGACGCCCTACGCCGCCTTCATGGCGCTGCCGGTCGTCCCGGAGCAGGCGTACGCCGACATCTCCCAGCTGGTCGGCGACTATCCCTCGCTCTACACCCAGTACGGGTTCCTGGACTCGGTGCGGCCCGGCAGCGGCGCGGTGGCCGCCCGCTACATGGCCGTGAGCCAGTTGACGATCCTGATGTCGATCGACGACGCGGTCGACCACGACCAGCTCCAGACGTACATCGGCGGCAGCAGCTACGAGCAGCTGCTCGCCCCCTACATGTCCCTGGAGCAGTACTCGATCCAGGGTCTCGACCAGAGCGCGGGCCCGGTTGCGACGACCCGTTCGACCCGTTCGCCGAGGCCGGGAGCAACGCGCACCCGGGCGAAGCGCCGACGCCGCTCCAACTGACCGACCGACCGACCAACCGAGATGAGGTCCACACCATGGCACTGACCCGCTTGCCCAGACCCACCGGCCGAAGACGGCGCATCGCGGTCGCGGTCGCCGTCGGCGCGATCGCGTTCGGCCCGCTGAGCGCCTGCGGCTACGGCTCCAAGGCCGACACCACCACGGCCGTGCCCAAGGCCAGCGGCCCGGTGACGCTCTCCGCCTCCAGCGTCCGGATCGGCTACTTCGCCAACCTGACGCACGCGACGCCGCTGATCGGCATCGAGAACGGCCAGTTCGCCAGGGAACTGGGCGGCACCCAGATCAAGACCCAGATATTCAACGCCGGACCCGCGGAACTCGAGGCACTGAACGCCGGCGCGATCGACATCGCCTGGATCGGCCCCTCCTCCGCGATCACCGGCTACACCAAGTCCGGCGGCAAGGCCCTGAACATCATCGCCGGAGCGACCTCCGGCGGCGCCGAACTCGTCGTCAACCCCAAGAAGATCACCTCGATCGCCGACCTCAAGGGCAAGAAGATCGCCTCGCCGCAGCTGGGCAACACCCAGGACGTGGCCCTGCTCGACTTCCTGGAGACCCACGGCTTCAAGGAGAACGCCCAGACCGGCGCCGGCGACGTCTCGGTCATCCGCACCGACAACTCGCTGACCCCGACCGAGTTCGAGAACGGCCAACTCGACGGCGCCTGGGTACCCGAACCCACCGCCTCCAAGCTGGTCGCCGAAGGCGGCAAGATCCTCGTCGACGAGCGCACCCTGTGGGCCGACGGCCAGTTCGCAACCACCAACGTCATCGTCTCGCAGAGCTTCCTCAAGGCCCACCCCGACGTCGTCCAGGCCGTCCTCACGGCATCCGTGGACACCAACACCTGGATCCTGGCCAACCCGGCCCAGGCAAAGACCGACGCCAACGCCGCACTCAAGCAGCTCACCGGCAAGGCCCTGTCCACCAAGGTCCTCGACGCAGCCTGGTCCGAACTCTCCGTCACCAACGACCCCCTGGCCTCCACCCTGCAGACCGAGGCACAGCACGCCGTCAACGTCGGCCTGCTCAAGGCCCCCGACCTGAACGGCATCTACGACCTCACCCTCCTCAACAAGGTACTCACCGCCGCCGGACAGCCCACGGTCTCCTCCGCCGGCCTCGGCCCGCAGTAGGGCACCGACTCCCGCAGCAGGGACTCCGCAGCAGTCCGACCCGACAGGAGGTGACCGGATGGCCCCGGCACTCACCGAGACGTCGCCCGGCGGCGCACTCGGTACCGTTCAGCACGCCGTAAGACTCGACCATGTCTCCAAGGCCTTCGGCCGCCCCGGCAGCGCCCAGACCGTGCTGGAGGACATCAGCCTGACCGTCACGCCCGGAGAGTTCGTCTGCCTCCTCGGTGCCTCCGGCTGCGGCAAGTCCACCCTGCTGAACCTGGTGGCGGGCCTGGATCGGACCACCCGGGGCAGCATCGAGGTGCCCGGCCGCCGACCGGCGCTGATGTTCCAGGAGCATGCACTCTTCCCCTGGCTGACGGCCGGTCAGAACATCGAGCTTGCCCTGCGGTTGCGGGGCGTCCCCCGTGCCGGGCGCCGCCCCGAGGCCGAGCGGCTGCTGGAGCTCGTGCGGCTGGGGGGCGCGCACGGCAAGCGGGTCCATGAGCTGTCGGGGGGAATGCGCCAGCGTGTGGCCATGGCCCGCGCGCTGGCCCAGGACTCCGCCGTGCTGCTGATGGACGAGCCCTTCGCCGCGCTCGACGCCATCACCCGCGATGTGCTGCACGAGGAGCTCACCCGCATCTGGGCCGAGACCCATGTCTCCGTCCTGTTCGTCACCCACAACGTCCGCGAGGCGGTGCGCCTGGCCCAGCGGGTGGTGCTGCTCTCGTCCCGGCCGGGCCGCATCGCCCGTGAGTGGCGGATCGACCTGCCGCAGCCCCGCCGTATCGAGTCCGCCGGTGTGGCCGACCTGTCCATCGAGATCACCGACCACCTCCGGGGGGAGATCCGCCGCCATGGCCAGCACTGACGCCACGCCGGCCGCCCCGGACTCCGCCCTGGCCGATCTGGGCGCCGGCCTCGACGCCCTGCAGGACGCCTCCGGCGGGCGCACCCCGCTGGCCCGGACCCTGCTCGCCAAGGCCGTTCCCCCGCTGGCCGCCGTCACGCTGGTGCTGCTGGTCTGGCAGGGCGTCTACGCGGCCCACGTCAAACCCCCCTACCTGCTGCCGGGCCCGGTGGACGTCTGGGACAGCCTGCACCAGCAGTGGCTCCAGGGCACCATCGTGAGCACCATCTGGACCTCGCTGTCCCGGGGCATGCTCGGCTTCGCCGTGTCCGTCTGCATCGGGACGCCGCTCGGTCTGCTGGTGGCCAGGGTCCCCCTGGTCCGGGCCGCGATCGGGCCGGTCTTCTCCGGGCTCCAGTCGATGCCCTCGGTCGCCTGGGTGCCCCCGGCCATCATCTGGTTCGGGCTGAGCAACGCCACCATCTACGCCGTGGTCCTGCTCGGTGCGGTGCCCTCCATCGCCAACGGCCTGGTCTCCGGGGTCGACCAGGTCCAGCCGATCTACCTGCAGGCCGGACGCACCCTGGGCGCCACCGGACTGCGCGGGGTCCGCCATGTCCTGCTGCCGGCGGCGCTCCCGGGCTACCTGGCCGGGCTCAAACAGGGCTGGGCCTTCGCCTGGCGCTCGCTGATGGCCGCCGAACTCATCGCCAGTTCCCCGGCCTTGGGCCTGGGCCTGGGCCAGGCCCTGGAGAACGCGCGCGACCAGCAGGACATGCCGACGGTCCTGGCGACGATCATTCTGATCCTGCTCGTCGGCATCGGCGTGGAACTGGTCCTCTTCTCCCCGCTGGAGCGCTGGATCCTGCGCTCGCGCGGGTTGTTGACGGTCCGTCGGTGACCCCCGCCGATCGGGTGGGTCGTCCCCCCCAGTTGGGGGGTTTTCTGCGATCTTGCCCGTTTACCTCCCTATGCATACCTGAATCTGTGGCGCTGTCCATCTTGTTTGGTCATGAACCCGTCAGTAGCCTGCTGGCACGGTGACACCCCGCGAAAGGGAGACACCCGGTTCCTCCGTGCGCCCCGTGACGGCGATCCCTCGTCGCACGCTCCAGAACAGCGCGACCTCGATCACCCTCAACTCTCGGAGGCAGTAACGTGCGTACCGTTTCCTCGTCCACATCCCGCCGCTGGATCGTGCTCCCGCTCCTCGGATCGGCCGCCCTCGCGGTGTCCGGTCTGGTGGCCACGACCCCGGCCAGCGCCCAGGCCGCCCCCAACGCGGTCTCCTGGGTGCGCTCCTGCGCCGTGACCCACACCGCCGGCCAGATGGCCTGCGACGCACTGCGTGTCACCAACACCGTCGAGCACGTCCACGCCCTGGGGGTCACCCCGGGGGCCACCCCCTCGGGCTTCGGCCCCAGCGACCTGCGCAGCGCCTACAACCTGCCCGCCAACGGCGGCGCCGGACAGACCGTCGCCATCATCGACGCCTACAACGACCCCAACGCCGGCGCCGACATGGCGGTCTACCGCAGCCAGTACGGCCTGCCCGCGTGTACCGCCGCCAGCGGCTGCTTCAGCCAGGTCAGCCAGACCGGCACCAGCACCCTGCCGAAGAACAACAAGGGCTGGTCCGGCGAGATATCCCTGGACCTGGACATGGTCTCGGCGATCGCCCCGAACGCCCACATCATCCTGGTCGAGGCCAAGTCCGCCAGCGACGCCAACCTGGGCACCGCGGTCAACGAGGCGGTCAAGCTCGGCGCCAAGTTCGTCTCCAACAGCTACGGCGGTTCGGAGTCCAGCTCCGACACGAAGTACGACACCAAGTACTACGACCACCCGGGCGTGGCGGTCACCGCCAGCTCCGGTGACGGCGGCTACGGCGTCGAGTACCCGGCGGCCTCGCAGTACGTCGTCGCGGTCGGCGGCACCTCGCTCAGCAAGTCCTCCACCACCCGCGGCTGGACCGAGAGCGTCTGGTCGACCAGCAGCACCGAGGGCGCCGGCTCCGGCTGCTCCGCCTACGACGCCAAGCCCACCTGGCAGAAGGACACCGGCTGCTCCAAGCGGACCGTCGCCGACGTCTCCGCCGTCGCCGACCCCGCCACCGGTGTCGCGGTCTACGAGACCTACGGCGCCACCGGCTGGGAGGTCTACGGCGGCACCAGCGTCGCCTCCCCGCTGATCGCCTCCGTCTTCGCCGACGCCGGCACCCCGACGGCGAACTACCCGGCGGCGGACCTCTACGCCGACCCCTCCGCCCTGAACGACGTCACCAAGGGCAAGACCGCCACCTGCACCCCGGCGTACCTGTGCGAGGCCGAGGTGGGCTACGACGGCCCGACCGGCCTGGGTACCCCGAACGGGCTTGCGGCGTTCACCGGCTGACAACCCGTCGACTCCACCGGCAGGACCCCGATCCCGTCCGCGGGATCGGGGCCCGGCCGGCCCGGAGGGCAGACGGGTCCAGGGCCGCGTGTCCGCCGTGTCCGCGGCCTGCCAGAACCGCAGGAGAAGAGAGACACATGTCGAATTCGAGCGTACTGGGGCCGCCGCTCCTGCAGGACGGTCCCGCGACTTACTGCCCGCCCGTGCTCTCGGCGGAGCTGTCCCAGGCCGACGCGGTGAGGATGGCGGGAATGTTCAAGGCCCTGTCCGATCCGGTGCGGCTGCGGTTGTTCTCCAAGGTCGCGTCCCACGCGAGCATGGAGGCATGTGTGTTCGACATCCAGAACGTGGGCGTGTCCCAGCCCACGGTCAGCCACCATCTGAAGAAGCTGCGCCAGGCAGGCCTGCTCTCCTGTGAACGCCGCGGCACCTGGGTCTACTACCGCGTCGAGCCCGGGGCCCTTGCGGCGATGGCCACCCTGCTGGCCGCCACCCGCTGAGCGGACCCGCAGCCGCGCTAGGGGTTGACGGCGAGGAACAGGAAGGCGGCCAGCAGGACCAGGTGGACGCCGCCCTGGAGGCGGGTCGCCCGCCCCGGGACCACGGTCAGGATGCTGACCAGGACGGTCAGCGTCAGCAGCACCAGCTGGGTGGAGCCGAGCCCGAGCAGCAGCGGGCCCTGCAACCACAGCGAGGCGACCGCGATGGCGGGGATGGTGAGGCCGATGCTCGCCATCGCCGAGCCGTAGCCGAGGTTGAGGCTGATCTGGAGACGCTGGCGTCGGGCCGCCCGCGTCGCCGCCAGCGTCTCCGGGGCCAGGACCATCAGCGCGATCACGACGCCCACGAACGAGGCGGGGAAGCCGACCGCCGCGATCGCGGACTCGATGGAGTGCGACTCGACCTTGGCCAGGCCGACCACGTCGACCAGCGCCACCAGCAGCAGGCCGAGCCCCAGCAGGGCCGCCCGGGTGGTCGGCGGATCGGAGTGGTCCCCGCTCGTGTCGGGCGCGTCCGGGGCGGCGACGGGGAGGAAGAAGTCGCGGTGGCGGCCGGTCTGGGTGAACACGAACAGCCCGTACAGGGCCAGTGAGGCCAGCGCGGCGAAGGTGAGCTGACCGGGGCTGAACTCCGGTCCCTGGACGCTGTGGGTGAACGTCGGCAGCACCAGGCTGAGCGCGCTCAGGGTGGCGAGGGTCGCCAGTGCCGAGCCCGTGCCCTCGGGATTGAACTCCACCAGGCCGTAGCGCAACGCGCCCACCAGCAGCGAGATGCCGACGATGCCATTGGTGGTGATCATGACGGCAGCGAAGACGGTGTCGCGGGCCAGTGAGGCCGTGTCGGCGCCGCCGGAGATCATCAGGGTGACGATCAGCGCGACCTCGATCACGGTGACCGCGACCGCCAGCACCAGCGAACCGAAGGGCTCGCCCACCCGGTGGGCGACGACCTCGGCATGGTGGACGGCCGCCAGCACCGCGGCGGCCAGGACCAGGGCGAGGACGCATGCCAGCCAGACCGGGATGTGCTGACCCCAGGTCAGCAGCAGTACCACCAGCGCGACGGGGGGCGCGAGGAGCGTCCAGTCCAGCAGCGGGGAGCGGCGAAGATCGGCCATGCGCCCACCATGGCATATCGGACAAGCCAGACCATTCAATGCCACGTCAGTCGTCGTGGACGCTGCTCCCCCAGCGGCGGCCGTCCAGCAGCCGCAGCCCCGGGATGTGCCGGATCTCCAGCGAGAGCAGGGCCAGCAGCGTGCCGACCGTGGCCAGCATCAGCCTGCCCTGTCCCGCCGCGGCGCCGATCGCCGCGGCCGCGAAGATCGCGGCGGCGGTGGTGATCCCGTGCACGATGTCGCCGGTGCCTGTGCCGCCGCCGAGGCTCTGGCGGAAGGTCAGCCCGCCGCCGATGAAGCCGATGCCGGTGATCACTCCGGCGAGGGCGTTGGGCGCGCCGTTCAGGGCCAGGATCGCCACCAGCGCGGCGCCCACGCCGATCAGCGAGAACGTCCGGTCGCCGGCCGCCGCGCCCCGCAGATTGCGCTCGAAGCCGAGCAGATAGGTCAGGGCGAAGGCGACCAGCACATGGACCAGGGTTGCGGTGTCAGGCGTCATACGGCATTCAACCGCGATCCGCCCGCAAACGGCGGGACCTGACCGCAGCTCAGTATCCGGCGCGGGAGGTCCCCGGCGGCCCGGTCCGGATGCTCCGGCCCGGGCCACCGGGGGCCTTCGAACGTCAGGACGACGGGACCGGGAGCGGCGGCACCGGCACCGGCAGCGGGAGACCGAGCGCGGTGACGGTCGCCACGACTGCGGCCAGGGTGTCGGTCGCCAGGGTCGTCAGAGCGGTCGTGACCGCGGTCGGGTTCGGGGGCACGGCGGTCAGAGCGGCCACCAGGTTGGTGACGTCCGTCGTGAGCGTGTTCAGCGCGGTCGTCAGTGCGCTCGGCGCCGGTACCGGCAGCGGAGGCGTCGGCAGGCTCGGGTGGTGCTTGCCCTTGATGACGGCAGCTGTGCCGGCCTGGGCCTTGCCGGTGACCGGCAGGGGGAGCGGGGGGGCCGGGACCGCGTTCTCCAGCGCTGTGATCGCGGTGGCGAGGGCGGTCTGCAGCGACGCCAGGACCGCCGGGGTCGCCGGGGGCACCTGGGTGGCCGCCGTCGCGATGTTCCCGACCGCCTGGAGGACCCCTCCGAGCGCGCCGACCGCGCCCAGCAGCGCGGCCGGGTTCGGGGTGGCGACGGTCGGGGCCTGCTTGACGTGGTGCGCGGGGGTGACCGGCTGGGCCGCCTGTGCGACGGTCGCGAGCGATCCGGTGCCCAGAGCGGTGGCGAGGACGATGCTGACGGCTATGGAGCGGGTGCGGTGCAGACGCATGAAGAGAGTCCTTCGGTGCAGACGAAGCCAGTGATGCAATGCCTTGCTCACCGTCACCTGCCGCCCGCCGGGCCGCAACTGCGTGCATCCATTCGGTTACCGCATGTCAGACATTCGGCCCAAGCGCCGGGTGCTCGGCGACGACGGTGACCGAGCCGGGGGCGATCTCGGTGAAGCCGGCGTCGCGGACGACGGGCAGGCCGGAGGCGGTCAGCTCGGCCCAGCGTCCGGGGGCTGCGGTGCGCACGGCGAGCGGGAAGCCGGCCCGCCGCCATGCCTCGCGCTCCGGTCCGGACAGCGCCCACCAGGTCAGCTGCGCCCCGTGGCCGGCCTGGGCCATGGTCTTGCCGGTGGACATGGTGACGTCGGGGTTGAGCCACAGCACGGGGGAGTGCGGGTCCGGCGCCGAGGGCGGTTCGGGGTCGTCCAGCTCGGTGCCCGACACCTGCAGCTTGACCAGCTCCTTGGGCCAGCCGTCCAGCGGGACCGGCGGGAAGACCCGCACCTCCGCGGACGTGCCGGTGCAGGTGATGCCGGGCAGCTCCGACGCCCGCCGCCACTCGGAGCCCCGTGCCCGCCGCACCACCTTGCGTATCCGCGCGTCCTCCCAGAGGCCGACGCGCTCGGCCCACTCGCCGGTCGCCTCCGTGGTGCGCGGGTCGGAGAGCAGGGCGAGCACCGCGCGGGCGGCCGTCTCCAGGGCGTCGGTGTGCGCCGGGGGGTCGGAGCGCTCGATCCTGACCACGAGCGGGAGGACGGACTGGGGCGCGGTGTCCCGCTCCTCCGCCCGGTCGGCGAAGGGGCTGGGGCTGGTGTCGGTACTGGTCACTGATCCAGTCTGGCAGTTCCGGCGGCGGTCAGGCAGCGCTCGACCCCGGCGATGACATCGGCCAGCTCCTCGGGCGGCAGCCGGGCGGCGCGCAGTGCGAGGTGGCGGACGTTCTCGCTGCGCAGCGCCGCCAGCAGGGCCAGCTCCTGGTCGGTCTGGTCGGCGGTGTCCTGGTCGGTGAGGTAGCGGGGCGGGACGCCGAAGAAGTCGCAGATGGCGGCGGCCCGCGACTCCGGCAGGTGCCGCCGCTGCCCGGTGCGCAGCTCGCTCAGGTACTTGGCGGAGATGACGGTGCGTCCGGTGGCGCTGATGGCGCTGGCCACCTCCTGGGCGGTGTAGGGGGCGCGGTGCGGGGGGTGGGCCACGGAGAAGAGGTGGTCCAGGCGCGCGGCCAACGTGTCGCGTTGCTGGGTCTCCTGGGCGCGGTGCTGCATGGGTTGCCCCCCTGGTCGGTGCGGTGCGATGTGGTGGCGGCTCAGTATGGACCGCGAATCGGCGCGCCTGGGCGCGGGGATGGGCCGGTGGCATATTCGCCGGAGGGAATGACCAGTTCACCGCTGTCGATCATCTGAAATATCGACAATTTCTTCACAATGACCGGGCTGCCGGGTCAGGCCATCGCGGCCTGCTGGCGGCTTGCGTCATGGGCAACTCGGTTGATGAGCGCGGCCATTCGCGGGATCCGGCGGTGCCGCTCCAGATCGCCGAGCACGGTCTTGAGGTAGGCCGCGACGGTACTGGACTGGATGCCGTCGGCGTCCTGCAGGGCGGACTCGGCCTGGGCGCAGGCGTCCTCCACGCTGCCCTGCCGGGCGAGTGCGGCGGCGAGGTGCAGCCGGGTGATCACCGAGTCCCTGACCCGGTCCCCGGGGATCGAGGCCAGGGCCTGCTCCGCGCGGCGGCGGGCGATCGCCGGGTTGCCGAGCGTCAGCGCGCACTGGGCCGCGCTCTGGGTGACGAAACCGTGGTCGTAGTGCTCGATCCAGGCCGGCCCCGGGCTCGCGCAGGGCCTGGCCACCCCGCGCTCGGCCCTGGCCGAGGCCGCCCTGGCCGTGACCGGGTTGCCGAGGCGGGCGTGCACCCGGGCCTCCACCGCGTGCAGCCCGGCGCGGGCGCGCGGGCTGTGCTCGGCGGTGGCCCGCAGGGCGGCGTGGATGTAGGTCAGCGAGATCTGCGGCGCGTCGGCGAGCAGCGCCTGCTCCGCCAACTGGGCCACGATGTAGGCGCCGAGCAGCGAGTCGTCCGCCTGGTGGGCCATGCTCAGCGCCAGTACCGCGTAGCGGCTCGCCAGGCCGGGCAGATCGGCGTCGAAGGTGTAGCGGGCGATGCCGTAGGTGCACAGGGCCGCCGCGCTGAAGAGCTCACGACCGGTCGGCCCGGTGTAGTGCGCCTCCAGCAGCGGGGCGACGCCGGTCCGCAGGAACTGCACGGCCGGCAGCCGGGCGACGGCGCCGCCGCTGCGGCGGTCGATCTGGTCGAAGGCGCTCATCGTGGTGCGGACCCGGTCGATGTCGCCGGAGGTGATGGGCCGTCCCGGCTGGTGCCGGGCGGGCGCGTTGGGCGGCGGGACGACCAGCCAGTGCAGCACCGCGGGGGCCAGTACGGTCAGCGGGCCGGTCGGCTGGGCGCGGTCCATGGACTCGGGCTGGCTGCAGAGGTCGTGGGTGAGCGCCAGGATCTCCGCGGGCGATCCGGCGAACTCCAGCAGGCCCCGGGCGGAGGGGGTGCGGCCGAGGGTGTCCATGCCGACGTCGGACAGGGAGAGGCTGCGCCCGAGGCGCCGGGACAGGGCCTCGGCGATGAACTGCGGCGGCACCGCACGGCTGGCGTGCCCGTCCCGCCACCTGCGGACATGGTTGTGGTCGCAGGCGAGCGCATGGCCGTGGTGCGCGGCGGTGGCCTTCACCTCGCGGGCGAACGCCATGTTCGACAGGCCGGCCTCCTGGAGCAGGCCGCTGAGCTGGGTGTTCGGAGTCGGGTCAGAGTCTGGCCGTGGATCCGCGTGGCGGCTCATACACGGAATGTAATGCGGCTCCCGGTGACGCGTCGGGTGAATGCGCATTCTGATGGGCACGAAGTGTGCGTGCTGTGCGCGTCCCTGTGACAAGTACGCGTCCTTGTGCGCGCTGTTGGGCGGCGTCCAATGTCTGATTCTCTTCATTCGCACAAAGCCTGGGGGTGCTGTAGGGGCTCGTGCTGTCGGCCGTGCCGCAGGAACATGCTGGGCGATGGGAGTGGCGCCATGAAACAGGACACCCGGAACACCCACCGGACTGGTCCGATTGTCATGCTCTCCACAAGCGGAGTCGGGACTTCCGGGTGCATCGGAGCCGTCCCATGCCGCTGATGCCGGAGGCGGTCGCCGCGGCGCTGGCCGCGGGAACCCTGTCCACCCTGGTCACCACCCCGCTCTGGCTGCGCGCCCGGCACCAGGCCCTCGCCCTCCGCGCCCACGCGGCCACGGCCGCCGCCGACCTGCTGGCGGCCCGCTGCCGCGGCGAGGCGCTGGCCTCCCACAGCCTCGCGGTCGCGGCCGAGACCCGCTACCTGGTGGACGTCCGCGTCCCCGCGACCGTCGGTCGGCTGACGGACCCCGCGCTCCCCGCCGCACCCGGGCTGCTGCACCCCAGGTTCGCCGGCACCGCACTGGAGGCGGACCACCGGGCGCTGCTCGACCAGCTCACCGCCGCGGTCGTCAGGGACCGGCTGCGGACGGCGCGCTCGGAACCCGGCGCGGAATCGGCGTCGGGGCAGGACGGCGGTCAGCCCTCGGCGGCGGACTGGTTCCGGCCGAGGTCCAGACCGAGGACCACCCACGATCAGCAGCTGCAGCAGCCGGGCCCGTTCGGGAGCAGCGTGGTGTGGAGCGCCTTCCAGAGTGGCACCGAATCGGGTCGCGCCTCGGCCGACACCCGGTACGAGAGGAGCCACTGACCATGTTCACCCAGCACACCGGTGACGGCTACGACGACGCGTCATGGGTACTCGAACCCCTGCTGGCGCTGCACGGCGTCCAGCACGGCCTGGTCGTGACCGGGGACGGAATGGCCTGGGGCGCCTCGCCCGGCCTCGGCCGCGAGGCCGCCGAGGGGGCGTCGGCGATGATGTCGGCCCTCCAGGGCGCATCGCGCGCGCTGGGGGCGGCGCTCAGCGGCGACCGGGCCACGCAGGTGCGGCAGATCGTGGTCGAGACCGGCGACGGTTTTGTGTTCGCGGTACCCGCCGGGCAGCACGCGGTGCTGGCCCTCTACACGACCAGGTCGGTGGACATGGGCGCGGTCACCTACCAGATGCAGCGCCAGGTCGCGTCCCTGGCCGGGATGTTGCTGCGTCGATAGGCCCGCTCGGCCGAGCGGGCCACGGGGAGGAGGGAGGTGTGCAGCCAGTGGACGGGACCGGTACCGCGAGCTTCGGCTGGCGCACGTCGTCCTCCGACGTGCTCGGCGACGAGCCGCCCAGCAGGCGGGTCGCGCCGCCGCACCGCATCGTGCTGCTGCTCCCGACGGATGCCAAGCGCACGCGGGTGAACCCGGCCCGCCAGCTGGCCAGGGTGGCGGCCATGGGCATGGCGCTGCCGGCCGGGCTGTTCGACGGACCGGCCCAGTGCCGGGTGGCCACCCCGGACGGCCGCGCGGCGGACAGCCTGCTCGCGGGCCTCAAGACCGCCGCGGACGCCGAGGCGCGCAGCCTGATCGTCTATGTCACCGGGCAGTTGGCCCTGGGCGGCGACCAGCAGCTCTATCTCACCGCGCCCGGTCTGCCGCTGCGGCTGGCCCATCTGCTGGGCGTGCGCTGGGAGTGGATCACCCATGCGATCGGCCGCGCGGCGGGGCCGACCAGGCTGCTGATGGTCGATCTGGAGGCGGACTCCACGGCCTGGCCGCTGCTGATGGGCTCGCCGCAGGCCGGGGTGGACCGGCTGGTGGCCGCGGGGTCGTCACTGTGGGGCCAGATCCAGCCGGTCGGCAGCAGGCGGCGGCGCGGCGAACCGGCCGAGCCCTCCTGGACCGAGACGGTCGCGGCGCTGCTGCGCGAGGGGATGCCGGGGGCACCGGCGGTGCTCACCCCCGAGGCGCTGCACGATTTCATACCGTCGGGCCCGCGCAGGGACACGCTCAGCCTGGCCCGCTTCACCCCGTCGTCCGGATCGGTGCAGCTGCTCAACCGCGCCGTGGGGCGGGGTGTGCTGTCCATCGACGTCCTCCCCGGGGTGCTCCAGGACGCCCTCCGCCGAGAGGAGGGCGGGCGATGAGGCGGGCGGCCCCGCTGTCGGCCGCCGCGGCGCTGCTGCTCGCGCTGTGTGCCGGGTGCTCCGCTCCCGGCACCGGCCGGGTCACCGAGATCGGCGCGGGCCCCGCCGCCCCGGCAGCCGCCACGCCCTCCCTGGACCCCGCGCAGTCGGCGACCGCACAGGTCCTGGCCGCGTACAACGGGATGCGCCAGGCACAGGTGACGGCCGAGGCCGAGGCCACGACGGAGGGCTCCGGCCTGGGGGTCTACGCCAGCGGCAAGGCATTCGTCGAGATCACCGCGGCGGTGGTCCAGGAGGCCGCCGAGGGCCGGGTGATGATCGGCATTCCGCTGCTCGACCCGCGTGTCACCGCACTCGACCTGAGTGCGCAGCCGCCCACGGCGACGGTCACCGACTGCATCGGCGTCGGCGGCTGGCAGTCGGTGGACCAGGCGACCGGACAGTACGTGGCCGTCACCTCCTCCGCCCACAACAGCTTTGTCTCCGTCTCGCAGGCGCAACGGGGAGCGGACGGCTGGACGATCACCGAGACCGAAGTGAACAGGAGCAAGCCGTGCTGACTCGACACCTCGGATCCGGAACGGCAGGGCGGGTGGGCGCGGCGGTCGTCGGCGTGTGCGCGCTGCTGCTGATGCTGGTCCTCGCGCCCCGGGCCGTGGCCGGCTCCACCGGCGGCCGACCGGACGCCGGCACCAGCTGCGTCGTCGACCCCACCACCGGGACCTGCACGATCCAGGCCAGCGCCCCCGGCTCCACCGGCGGCGGCTCGGGTGGTGGTGGTGGCGGTGGCGGGGGCGGCGGCACGGGAGGCTGCAGCTACCAGGGCACCACCGTCCCGTGCACCGACCCGCCGCACGGCTACTGGGACGGAGCCAACTGCTACGACACACCCGTGGTGCCGCAGCCCCCCGCGTCCTCGCCGCTCTGGGGCGGCAACAGCCCCTCGGGCGGCGGCGGGATCTACTGGGAGTACTGCCCCTACTCGGGCGGCGCCAACGCCGGTATCGCCTACGAGGCGTATCTGCCGGCCCCGCCGCCGGGCCAGCCGGTCATCGATCCTCTCGCCGTGGCGCAGCAGGAGATCGCGACGATGGGCCTGCGTGCGCCGGTGATCGGCACCGCCCCGGCACACGGAGGCAAGGGGCTGGTCTCGATGCCCGTCTGGATGTGGGCGAAGCAGGGAGTGCATATCTGGGGGCCGACCACAGCGGGGCCGCTGACCATCGACGATGTGACCGCGACCGCGACGGTGGCGCGGGTCGAGTGGCAGATGGGCAACGGCACCACGGTCACCTGCACCGGCCCGGGCACGCTCTACGCCGCTTCCGACGGCCTGTCCCAGTCCCCGACCTGCGGCTTCTCCGGCTACACCCAGCCGGGGACCTACACGGTCACGGCCAACGCCTACTGGGTGGTCAAGTGGTGGAGCGACGTCACCCCCGTGCAGGACATCGACCTGCCTCCCATGATCACCCGAACGACCCTGACCATCGATCAGGCGCAGGTCCTCAACTGATCGTCGGAGGAGAAACCCGTCATGACGACGACACTTCCACCCCTGCCGGGGACGACCGGAGCAGCCTCCGGGCCGACTCCCGCACCGCCGAGAGCACCACGGGCGCGGCGGCGCAGCCCCGCCGTGCTCGCGCTCGCCGTTGCGCTGGTCGCGGCGGGGGGCCTGGGCGGCGCGGTCCTCTACAACGAGACCGGCCAGCGCACAGCGGTGCTCGCGCTGGCCCAGAACGTTCCGGCCGGAGAGATGATCACCGCCTCCGACCTGACGGTCGCGCACATCTCGCTGGACCCGGCGCTGGACCCGGTCGGTGCGGCGAGCCTGGAGAACGTGATCGGCATGCGTGCCACCACGAACCTGATGACCGGCCAGTTCCTGACCTCCGCCGACGTCACCCGCGCCTCTCTGGTCCAGGCGAACCAGCAGGTGGTGGGCATCGCGGTGAAGGACGTCCAGATCCCCTCGCAGCCACTGGAACCGGGCACCCATGTGATGATCGTGGAGAACGGGATCAACAATCCCAGCCCCCCGCCCCCGATAGTCCCGCCGGTCGGTACGCAGGTTCCCGCGACCGTGATCGCCGTCGGTGCGCCGGACAGCGCGGGCGAGCAGGTCATCGACATGTCCGTGCCCAGCGCCGCCTCCTCCCAGCTGGCGGTGATGGAGGCGTACGGCGGCTTCAGCGTCGTCTTCGCCCCCCAGGGCGGGGGCTGACATGGCCCTCTATGCGATCGTGGGCGGCCACGGCGCGCCCGGGGCGACGGTCACCGCGCTGGCGATGCTGCACGCCTGGCCGCTGCAGGACGGGCAGCGGGTGCTGCTCGCCGAGTGCGACCCCGACGGCGGTGTGATCCTTCCCGGCGCGCTCGAAGGCCGGTTGGACGGCAGCCGGGGCCTGGGGCAGCTGGGCGTCGCGGACCGGCGCGGGCAGCTGGCGCAGACGCTGATGACCCAGCTGACGGATGTGTCGCCCGGCGGCACCGCCGACCGGTTGCTGCTCCCCGGCGTGAGCGACCCCGCCCAGTACCCCGGCCTGGCCTACGTCTGGACGTCCCTGGCGGAGCTGCTGATCGGGCTCGAGGGACAGGGCGTGGACGTGCTGGTGGACCTGGGACGTTCGGGTGCCACGGGACCCAGCGCGGTGCTGGCGCAGCGCGCGGACGCGGTCCTGGTGGTCGCCCGCACGACCCTGCGCTCGCTGACCACGGCGCACCCCCGGGTCGCCGCGCTCAAGGCGGACCTCGCCGTCAACGGCACAGGCGCGGACTCCCTCGGCCTGGTCCTGGTCGAGGAGGGCCCCTACAAGGAGTCGGACATCGCCGCACAGCTCGGGGCGCCCGTGATCGGGCTGCTGCCGCACGCGCCGTCGACCGCCCTGGTGCTGTCGGACGGTGGAAACAGCCACGACCGCAGGTTCGTCCGCTCCCCGCTGCTGCGGGCGACCCGCACCGTCATCGACGAGGTCCGCGCCCAGGTGGTCCGGCGCCGCCTCCGGCTGACGCCGACCCAGCCGACCGCCCCGACCCCGGCCCCGCAGCCGGCCCAGCCCCAACCCCAGCCGTCGAGGCCGGCCCCGGCCGCCGCGACCCCGCCCCCACCGGGTCCGTTCCTGCACCCGATGCCCACCGCCCCGATTCCCTCGGCGGCCCCCACCGGCGAGCTGCGCCCGCAGGCGGTGACCCATGCGCGCTAACCATCTGCCGCTCGCGCCGATCACCTTCCCCACACCGCCGCAGCCCCCGCCACCCGCCCCGCAACCGGCCCCGCCGCAGCCGCCGCACCGGCACGCCGCGCCGCCCGCGCCGTCCCAGATGCCGCCGTACCCGCCGCCGACCCGCCCGCTCGCCGTGCCGACGACCCCACCGCAGCAGCAGCGCACGTACACGCCGCCGCCGGTGGACCACGCGGCCGTGCGGCAGGTGCGCAAACTGGTGGTCGACGAGCTGCACGAGCAGTCCGCCGGGGACACCGGCGCCGACCAGGAGACCCGCCGCCAGCGCGGCCGTGCGGTGATCGAGAACGTCGTCGCCCTCTGGTCCGACGCCTATGCGCACACCCACGGGGTCTCGCCCACCCGGGAGATGGACCGGGCACTGGCCGATGCCGTGTTCGACCTGATGTTCCGCGCCGGACGCCTCCAGCCCTACCTGGACGACGACCTCATCGAGGACATCTACATCAACGGCTGCGACAATGTGTCGGTCCTGCGCGCGGGCGAACCGCTGCGCGCGGTGCCGCCGATCGCCGACAGCGACGAGGAACTCGTCGAGCTGCTGCAGGACCTGGCGCGGCGTCACGGCGGCGGGGAGCGCTCGCTGTCGACGTCCAATCCCACGCTGGCGATGCGGCTGGACGGCGGGATGCGCGTCCAGGTCATGACCGGCGTCACCCCGCGGCCCTTTGTGACGATCCGCCGCCACCGGGTCGCCTCGGCGACGCTCGGGGACATGGTGCGGCTGGGAGCCGTCGACTCCACCCTCGCGGCGTTCCTGGCCGCGGCGGTCAGGGCCAGGAAGCACATCCTGGTCACCGGGGTGCAGCGGGCGGGCAAGACCTCGCTGCTGCGCGCCCTGGCCGCCGAGATCCCGGTGGAGGAGCGGGTGGCCACCATGGAGTCCGAGTACGAGCTGTGGCTGCACACCCTCGGCCATCTGCGCCAGGTCGTGCCGATCGAGGAGCGCCAGGGCAACGGCGAGCGGATCGACGGCCGTCCCTCGGGCGAACTGACGCTCACCGACCTGATGCCGGCCGCGCTGCGGATGTCGCTGTCGCGGATCATCGTCGGCGAGGTCCGCTCCCGCGAGGTCATGCCCATGCTGCAGGCCATGACCAACGGCGTCGGCGGCATGGCCACCCTGCACGCCCAGACCCCCTACATGGTCCCCGACCGCATCGCCCAGCTCTGCGCCGAGTACGCCGCCAACATCAACGACGGGCTCGCGTACCGGCTGCTGGCCAACGGGGTGCATCTGATCGTCCATGTCTCACTGATCGACGAGACGCCCGTCGGCGGGCGCATGCACCGCCATGTCTCGCACGTCCTGGAGCTGACCGGGATGGGGGAGAACGGCCGTCCGGCGATGAACACGGTCTTCGGCCCGCACGCGAGCGGCAACGAACCGCGCGCGGTCCCGCACACCCCGCCCGCCTGCCTGGACGACCTGCGCCGGGTCGGCTTCGACCCGGCGATGCTCGACAACCCCTACGGCGCCTGGGGACGGCCGCTGGACCTGCGGGTCAGGGCGGCGCAGACAAGGGGAAGCCGATGATCGCGTACCTGCTGTGCGGCACCGCGCTCACCGCCGGGCTGGTCTGCGTGGCGTTGTTCCTGGTCGGCAGCCCGGACAACGCCCCGGACACACCGGGCAGGACGGCCCAGCGGGTGCACCGGCTCTGGTACGGCACCGAGGGCGTCCCCTCCCCGGCGACGGTGCGCCGCCGCCGGATACAGCTGGTGCTGGCCGTGGTGGGCGGAGCCGGGGGATGGCTGGTGACCGGTATCCCGCTGGCGGTCCTGGCGGTGCCGGTGCTGGTGTTCGTGATCCCGTGGTTCCTGCAGAGCACCAGCGCCAACGACGGTCCGATCGTCCGGCTGGAGGCGCTGGCCGAGTGGACCCAGCGGCTGTCCGACCGGCTGGTGGCCGGAGGCGGTCTTGAGCAGGTCATCGTGACCAGCGGCAGCACCGCGCCCGAGGCGCTGCGGACCGAGATCACCGACCTCGCCAACCGGATGCAGTCCCGCTGGCGACTGGAGGACGCACTGCGGACCTTCGGCAACGAGATGGGCGACGCGACCGCGGACAAGGTCCTGGCCGCCCTGGTGCTGCGCGCCAACGACCACGGCCCCGGCCTCGCCCAGGCACTCGCGGACCTGGCCGACTCGGTCCGTGAGGAGGTCCGCCAGCGTCGCGCGATCGAGGCGGACCGGGCCAAGCACCGGGCGACCGTGCGCTGGCTCACGATGATCATCCTGGCCGTGGTCGTCGCGGGGTCGTTCGACTCCGGCTACATCCGCCCCTACCGGACCCTGCTCGGAGAGATCGTGCTCGGCTTCGTGGCCCTCGCCATGGTCGGGGTGGTGGCCTGGATGCAGGCCATGGCCTCGCAGCGCCCCGTCCCCCGGTTCCTCGAACCCGACCGGCACAGCACGATCACGATCGCGGCACCCACCCCGGAGGTGCAGCCGTGACGCCACTGACCTGGCTGATCCTGGTGGGGGCGGTGACCGGCCTCGGCCTGGCACTGCTCGCCTCACAGGTGCGGGCGGCGCCCCCGGACCTCGGCGTGGTCATCGAGCGCATGCAGGGCACCCCGGGTGGGGCCGACCACCTGGCGGCGCCCGAGGGGTTCATCGACCGCATGGGCAGCTCGGTGCTGTCGATGCCGGGCGTGAGCATCCCGCATCAGCGGCTCGCCCTGACCGGACGCAGCGTCAACCGCTTCCTGGGGACCAAGGCGCTGTGCGCCCTGGTGGGCCTCGCCCTGCCGCCGTATCTGGCGTTCTTCAGCTGGATCATCGGGTTGCATGTGCCGGTGCTGTTCTCGGCGGGCGGCGCGCTGGCGCTGGCGGCCGTGCTCTGGTTCCTGCCCGACTGGTCGCTGAAGGGCCAGGCGGACGAGGCGCGGATCGAGTACCAGCACGCCATCTCGGCCTACCTGGAACTGGTGGCGATGGAGCGGGCCGCGGACCACGGGCCCGCGGAGTCGCTGCGGCGCGCGGCCACCGTGGGGCGCTCGCCCGCGTTCCGGCAGTTCGCGGCGGCCATGGACCGTGCCGCCCTGGACCGCAGACCGCCGTGGGAGGGGCTGACCGAGCTGGGGCAGCGACTCGGCCTCACCGCACTCACCGACCTCGCGGACATCATGCAGGTGTCCGGGGCCGACGGCGCGTCCATCTACATCGCGCTGCGCGCCCGCGCCCACAATCTTCGCTCGGAACTGCTGGCCGCGGAACACGCCAAGGCCACGGTCGAATCCGAGCGAATGGTCATCCCCGGCACCGTCCTGGTGATGCTGATGACCGTCCTGATCGCCTATCCCGCCGTCGCCGAGATGTTCGGCGGCCGCGGCTACTGACAGACAGCCAGACCCAACAGGATGGAGAAGCACGATGAACGCAGTGAAGAGCAGGATCGGCGCGCTCAGGGAGATGTCCCTGCCTGTCGAGTTCCTGCCGGTGCTCATGGTGGCGAATGTCTACTACTCGGTGACCGAGCGGGCGCGTACGGCCCGTCAGGACGGCGAGCGGGGAGCGGTCTCGATCGAGCAGGCGATCATCACGATCGCGGTGGTCGCCTTCGCCCTGGTGATCCTGGCGGCGATCGCCCTGCTGGTGAAAAATGTGACGGCCGGGATCGACACGGCTCCAACGGTCCCGAAGGGATGACACGCCACGACCACCCCCGTCCCCGTGCGGCCCGGACCCGGCCGCGCGGGGTCGACCGGGGCTCCGCGTCGATCAGCTTCGCCATGGTCTTCCCCATGGTGCTGACCGTGGTGTGCCTGGCCGTCCAGGGAGGGATGTGGTGGTGGGCGCGGGAGGTGGCGCAGACGGCCGCCCGGGAGGGGGCTGCTGCGGGACGCGCCTACGGGGCGGGAGCGCAGGCCGGGGCCGACCAGGCCGGCGTGTTCATGCGGCAGTACGCCGACGGGGTCACCTTCAGCGTCCCGCCGGAGGGGATGACCGCGACCACCGTGACCGTGAGCGTGGTGGTCACCCCCCAGCGGATCGTGCCCTTCCTCCCCGATCCGACCATCACCACCAGCGTCACCAGTACGAGAGAGGTGTGGGTGCATGCGGGCCAGCCGACGAGCGGGCAGTGACCGGGGATCGGCTGCGATCGAGGCGGCGATGCTGATTCCGGCGCTGGTCGTGCTGGTCGCCCTGGTCGTCGCCGCGGGACGGATCCGCACGGCGGACGGGGCGGTGGCCGAGGCGTCGCGCGACGCCGCCCGGACGGCGTCGCTGAACTTCACCGTCGCCCAGGCCACGTACTACGGGGCGATGGCCGGGAACCAGACCCTCGACGCCCAGGGCATGCAGTGCAGTCAGGCCGCTCCGGTGACCTTTCCGGTGGTCCGCATGGATTCGACGCCGGAGCAGGTGGGGAAGGTCACGGCGAAGGTCACCTGCACCGTGTCGCTCGCCGATCTGCTCTGGAAAGGGGTACCGCTTCCAGGGCATGTGACCATCACCGACGAGTTCACCGCCGTCGTCGACATCTATCGCTCGCAGTAGCCAGGCACCACCATCGGACGGAGAGGGGGGATCAAGAGGATGTCGCTGCATCGCCGCGCCATACCGGGCGGGGACAGTGAACGCGGCACGCTGTCGGTGTTCGTCGCACTCATCGTCACCGGCCTGGTCCTGGTGATCGGCATCGTCATCGACGCGAGCGGACGCCTGCAGGCGGGCGTCAACGTCAACGAGTACGCCAACGAGGCGGCCCGGGCGGGTGCCGAGCAGGTCAATGCGGGCGATGCCATCAGCGGCAAGGCCATTGAGATCGACTGCTCGCAACAGGACAGCCCCAATGCCTACTCGGCCGTCGCAAGCTACCTGAGCGGCACCGGACTCGACGGCCGGGTGACCAGCTGCACCGCGCAGAGCGTCACGGTGACCGTCCAGGGCTCCTACAAGGGAATCTTCTTCCCCGGCACCTTTCCGATCACGGGCACCGGCACAGCAACGCTCTACGCCGCCCAGAACCAGGCACCCAGCCCGGAGCAGCCATGACCACATCCCGGGCCGTCCAGAGCCCGCGCCCCCTCCCGCAACGCAGGAGGGGCATGTTCACCGCGCTCGCGCGCGCCACCGGCAGCCTGGTCATGCTGGTGCTGCTGATGGTGGCGCTGCCCGCCGGGCTGTTCTACGGAACGCTGACGCTGGCCGGGAGCAACCTGCTGCCCGCGCACGAGAGCATCCCGACGCTGCTCACCAGCCCCGACCAGGGGGGGCTGTTCGCCTGGGCCCTGGTGGTGGTCGGCTGGTCGGCCTGGGGCTGCTTCGCGCTCAGCGTGCTGGTGGAGGTGCCCGCGCAGCTGCGCGGGCGGATGCCGCGCCGGCTGCCCGCGATGGGCTGGTCGCAGCGCACCGCGGCCGGACTGGTCGGGGCGATCTTCGCGCTGCTCCCCACCACCGGGGCCTTCGCCGCGACGGCCGTTCCGGTCACCGGTTCGCCGACGGTCGCGACCGCGCCCTCGCACGCCGCCGCGACCCCCGCCGCGGGAGTGAGTGACGCACCGTCAGTCAGTGATGCCGCCAACGCCGTTCAGCACCTCGTCTACACGGTGCCGGCGAGCCGCCCGGCCGAGTCGCTGTGGTCGATCGCCGAGAAGCACCTGGGCAGCGGCGAACGCTGGAAGGACATCGCCGGGCTCAACGAGGGCCGCCTGATGGACGCCGAGGGGCGCGTCTTCCGGTCCGAGGGCACGATCCAGCCCGGCTGGAAGCTCTTCCTGCCCACCGACGCCAAGCCCGCCGCCGGCACCCGCACCGAGGACATGGTCACCGTCCAGCCCGGTGACAGCCTCAGCGGGATCGCCGAGGAGCACCGCGTTCCCGGCGGCTGGCCGGCGCTCTACCAGGAGAACCGCGCCCAGATCGGCGCCGACCCCGACCTGATCCGCCCCGGTGAGCAACTCGCGCTCCCCGCAGGGTCCACCGCCACGGTCGGCACCCCGCCGCCGGTCACCGCGCCCCCGCACACCACCGCACCCCCGCACAGCACCACGCCTCCGCACACCACCACGCCCGCGCACAGCACCGCGCCGACGCCCGCACCACCGGCCAAGGCCGAGCCCCCCGCCGGACCGGCCACCGGCGCGAGCGCCCCGGCGGAGCTCCCGGTCTCCGCCCCGCCCACGGTCCACGCCACCCCCGCGACCCAGGACACCGGGAACGACGACCCGATCCTGCTCCCCGCGCTCGGCGCCGGCGGCATCCTCGCCGCCGGACTCCTCGGTGTGCTGGGCCGCAACCGGGTGCTGCAGCAGCGCCGGCGCCCGCCGCGTCGGCGGATCCCCATGCCCTCCGCCGAGGACCAGCAGTACGAGACCTATCTGCGCGCCATGGCCGACCCCAGCGGCCTCGACCTGCTCGACCGCACCCTGCGGACCCTGGCGATGACCTGCCTCACCCACGGCGGCCAGCTCCCGGCCCTGGCCGCGGTCGCGCTGCGCCCCGGCGGGACCATCGACCTGTATCTGATCGAAGCGTCCCAGGGTCCGGCCCCGGTGCCGTTCACCGCCTCGCCCAACGGCCGGATGTGGCGCTGCCGGACCGGCGACGTGGAACTGCTCACCACCGCCCAGGCCGCCGACGTGCCGGCCCCCTACCCCGCCCTGGTGACCCTGGGCCGGACGCCGGACAACGTCCAGGTCCTCGCCGACCTGGAGACGGTGCGCCACCTCCACCTCGACGGGACCGAGGAGGAGGTCGCCTCCGTCACCCGGGCCCTGGTCGCCGAGCTCGCCTCCAGTACGATCGCCGACCACCTGCGCCTGATCGTGCTCGGCAGCGCCGCCCCGCTGGTGGGCAACCTGGGCGTGGACCGGCTGCGCACGCGCGACGTGCCGGAGGAGGCCCTCGCCGACCTGGTCGCCCACCGCAGCGCCCTGGACCAGGCGCTGGCGGACTGCCAGGTCGCCCACCCCCGGGCCGCCAGGTCGCAGGGGGTGGCCGTCGACACCTGGGTGTCCGTGCTGCTCTGCACCGACCAGGTGCTGAACCAGGACCAGTTGGACGAGCTCGGCTGGGTCCTGGCCGGCCGGGAGCACCGCTGCATCGCCGCGGTCACCCCCGCCACACCGGGCGCCGGATGGCATCTCGACGCACGCCCCGGCCACTACCGCATCGCGCCCAACCTGCCCTTCGCGGTGGAGCTCCAGCGGATGAGCGAGGCCGAATTCGCCTCGGCCGTCGGCATTCTGGCGGTCAGTCAGGAGCCCTCGGTGGCCGCGCCCGGCTGGACCGGGCACGACCCCGAGGAGGAGGACCCGGAGTCGCCCGAGGAGGACCCCTTCTTCATCCCGGTCCTCGCCGCACACGCCAGGGCCACCGCGGGTGCGGACCCCAGCTCGGTCACCGCGGTGCCGCTGATCGGCACCGACGCCCCCGGTGCGCCGGGCCCGATGTACTCGCCCCCGCCGCCCCCGCAGCCCACCCCGCCGCCGCCACCGATCAGGAGGACGGACCCCCGGGTGATGCCGCTCACCGCGCTGACCCAGGGCTACGACGTCATCGCCACCCCGCCGTCCCCCGGCGACGGCCCCTCGGCGGGGCCCCGGGTGCTGCTGCTCGGGCAGGTGCGCGTGATCGCCACCAACGGCACCGCGGACCCCTCGCGGATCAGCCAGCTCACGGCCCTCGCCGCGCTGCTGACGCTCCGTCCGGACCCCGATCCGCGCGATGTGGACGCGGTGCTCGCGCCCAGCCCGTTCTATGTGGCGCTGCCCGGCAACGCCGCCGGGCAGGGATCGCTGCGCAGCCGCGCCTCCGCGCTCAGCAAGCTGCGGGACTGGCTCGGACAGGCCCCCGACGGCACCTCCTGCCTGCCCCCGGCCGCCTGGCGGCTGCACCCCGCCGTCACCAGCGACTGGACGGACTTCCAGGAGCTGTACCGGCAGGGCATGCACCAGCGCAGCGCAGCGGGTGACGCCGCCCTGCGCAGGGCGCTGGACCTCGTCCGGGGGAGGCCCTTCGACTCCGCCTACGGCCTCTATCCGTGGGCGGAGCCCTACCGCCAGGACATGATCTCCGCCATTATCGATGCCTCACACGAACTCGCGAAGCGCCGACTGGGAGGCGGCGACTACTCCGGCTGCGAGGCGGCCCTGCACAGCGGGCTCGCGGCCGTCCCCGAGGCCGAGATCCTGCACCGGGGCCTGATGGTGCTGTATGCCACGACCGGACAGCGCGACCACCTGACCGCCTCGATCAACCTGCTCGCCCAGGTCAACGCCTCGTTGGGCTGCGACTTCTCGCCCGAGACCCTGTCCCTGATCCGTGATCTGACCTCCCGGCCGGACGATCGCATGACCGGCTGACGGTGCGTGAGAAGAGGTGCTGCTGATGTCCGGTGCCCGCCACAGGCGTCCTCCGTCCGCTGCGCTCGCGCAGCAGCGGGCCGCCCTCGGCGCGCTCGCCGCCACCGGGGCGTCCGCGGCGCTGCCGCTGGTGGTCGCCGCACCGGCCTCGGCGGCCGCGACCGGCAGCACGGTGACCGGCACGGTGGTCGGCGCGACCCCGGCAGACGCGCCTGCGGCCGTTGCGGGCACCGTCCATGTGGTCCGCACCGGCGAGTACCTCACCGAGATCGCCAGGAGGCTGTGCGTCCCGGGCGGCTGGACGGCGATCTACCGCGAGAACCTGGGAGTGATCGGTGCCGACCCCAACCTGATCAGGCCGGGGGAGCGGCTGCGGATCCCGGTTGCCCGCTGTGCGGCCCCGCCCGCCCGCCACCCCGCGCCGGGCCCCGCGCCCCGCCCGGAGCCCCG